>Ga0209128_1000318_pt1 | contig 36364 bp, 51 predicted proteins | sample ETNvirnome_6_100_FD_184072 | JGI IMG/M metagenome (GOLD analysis project Ga0209128, IMG submission 184072) | Marine viral communities from the Pacific Ocean - ETNP_6_100 (SPAdes) (version 2) | ecosystem: Environmental > Aquatic > Marine > Oceanic | place: Pacific Ocean | collected 2013-06-19
GGCCGTTTGTGAAACGTACATTGGGGGTTTTAATAAAATCAACCAGAGCCTGTTTGTCAGATTCGGTAATGTTATCGTTAATCAAAGGCCACGTAAATCTACTTGGTGCCATAATACTCTCCATATTCCACAATAAGGGTAGGTCGAGAGTCCTCTCGTTGGTAGGCCTTTTGAAAAGCCGGGAAAATATCCTCAGGCTCCTTTAATTCAACCACATCAACATAAGTCAGCATTTTTCGGAAGGCTTCGGTGTGATTCTGTGTGTGCTGTGGTCCAGCATCTATGGGGGTTTTTGCGCCTATAGCGACCCGGATGATGACCCGGGGGGTCATATCCCCAGAAGACATTACACTAATTTTGTCCAAATGGTTCACTAGCTGATTGCAAGCAAGAATAAAGAAATCGAAACGAGGATACATTGTAATCGGTACCAGGCCGGCTAGCGCCATACCCGTTGACATTCCAAGTTGCGTCTCCTCAAAGACTGGTAATTCAATACGCTTTTCCAGCGGAACCTTCTCCAGTGTACTTGAAATAGCATGTCCACTTACGCGGCAAGCTTGGCCCATAAAAATCGTATCCTTTTTTTGTCCCAACCATTCCATAGAACGGATTAATTCGTCGCGATATTTCATAATTAAAAGTTCACCCATTTTCCAGTTCCATGATGGGGATATTCCATTTCGTATGCATAATAAATAACATCATCTGGAATGGGCTGCTTGGTACCCCAAGCCTCGTCTGTAGGCGTATGAACACTCATATTGTTGTCTTCGATTACCCACTGTAAAGGAAGGTTGAAGTTCTTGGCATACTTGTGACTCTCATGAAAGACGCCGCACTCCGATGTCATATCGCCGACAAAACACCATACGCGATTAGGAGAGTGGAGCTTCTTTAGGGCTGCGGCCGCGCCGAGTGCCATTGGAATAATTCCCCCTACAATTGAGGATGCATAAAAATTAGGATTAACGTTATTGGTCCCCATACTGTTGCCCTTAATAATGTTGGCAAATAATTTTTCCTCTGGCACACCATGAAGCAGTGCGTGATAGTGGTTTCGCCAGGGGACAAAGACCCAATCTTTTTCGCTTATATATTGAAATATCTCGATTAGCTGGGCCTCATTGTTCTTTGCTAGGTGAATGGGCCCCGCAATTTCGCCGGCCTCATACTTGTCTCGTACGCGCGCCTCAAAGTCTATCAGCTCGCCGGCTGTGTACAGAGGGTCGCGGACCTTCTCCAAATGTGGTGGTATTTTTAGTGTCATTATTTATCTCTCGTTTGTAATATGGGATTCTCTATCGGCCAATTAATGCCCCAAGATGGATCATTCCACTTAATTGTAAACTGGTCTTGGACATCAGGATAGGCGCCGGGATACAACCACTTATAGTGAAATACGGCTTCATCGCTTAAAACCAAAAAGCCATTGCCCACCCCAGGCGGCAATAGAACTTGTTTGCGACTTCTAGAATCCAGTATCATCGAATCCCATTGTTTGGTGGTTGAAGAATTGGTGCGTGGGTCTGCTACTACAAAATATAACTCCCCATATAAACAGGTCACAAGTTTCCAAGACTTTTCGTCGCCATGGATTCCACGAAGAACATGTCGGCGAGAAGTTGAAACTTTATCATGATTAAAATTAAACCTATGCGAATCAGCGCTCCAGAGAGTCCAAAGGTCTCCCCTATAGTCAGTATACACATCTGGTTGTGTCACTTCTACACCGTCAATCTTCATTGCTGCTCCAGCTGATCTTCCAGTCTTGGAACTCGGCGGCCAAACAGTCTATCTTGTAGTCCTTTCGGCCGCCGGCAAGTTCCTGAATCTTATTCTTTGATGTGTTACGTATTCCATTAAGCCCGTGTGTTAACTCTAAATTGTTGCCGTCTCTAATCCCTTTTCGGTAGTTCGACTCATTGTGCCAGATATGTAAATTCATTTGAGATAGCACAACAATTGCGCGGAGGACCTCAGCATTTATCTCTTCAGCCGAGGCAAGACAAATATCAATATCATGACAGATATCTTTAATTTCCTGTGCGTATTCCTCTTTATGGTCTGTTATAAAAACTTCCTTTAGCTGAGTGATGGACAACCGGTCGACCAGTTCAGCTAAAGTCGGAAGGTATTTTCGTTCACTTGTCATTTAAAGTCCTTTGTAGATTATCAGCAAATGTGTCGGCCATTGACATATAGTTTTTGGCAGTCTCAAAGTTTTCCCTCACTGCATCATATCTTTTATGATACTCCTCTGGGGATAGATTGTCAAGTATTTTAAATAATTCTTTTCCATCATTAAAGGATAGGATTCCATCAGTATTGAAATACTCTCCAATATTATCACATCCCCAAAAGATTGGAATCGTGCCATGTCTAAATACATCCACCAAAGTTTCGGTAAAATAGTTATCCTGTTTAGAGTTCATGATAGTAATGCTGAAGTGATAATCTTTGAGGGGCTCAGTCTTGCCCTCTTGTTGGGCGGCCCCGGTTCCGATCTCGGGGTTGCCCCAAGGTCTATATGCTTCTCCCCACAAGTCCACCGGGTATCGGTTCTGAACCGACTTTGCAACCACGTGCCGCAATCGATGGCCTGCAGTCCAGTTTTTCTTTGAAGCTATAAGCGACATGAGTTTCGTCTTATCATGGAGGCCAGCATCGCAGTCAGCGACGCGTGATGAAGCAATAATACTTTTCACATATTTTGGGCCTCGATCAAGAAGTGTCTGGTCAAATGTAAAAATATGATCGAACTTGTGTTCTGCCTGCAGAATGTGATCATAGGCAAACGGATGGACTTCCCGACACTCCAAAATCCAAGCTATCTTCTTGGTGCACTTTACTGTATCGACCGAAGGAGACAATAAGTCCTTATCTGTAAATACTGCTGGGCCGTCGAAGGAGGGTTGACCTTGGACCCATTCAATTTTCTCTTGTGAATGTTCTTTGTAGCCCTCGGGAGTGAGGCTGTCGAAAAGGTTTGCTTTAAAGCTCGTCATTAAAAAAGTCCCTGCTGTTAATAGCCTTGTCGTCAATAAAGACGTCATAGGGAGGTTTTCCTAATTTAAGATCATGATGCTTGGCGCCCCACTCTTCTAACTGGTTCGTCGTTAGCTCCGTCCAATCGCGCCCTGTTACGCCGCCGCGGGCAGTCCAATAAACTATTGTATGCCCATCATCATATAATTCATTAATTTTTTTGATGTTTTCTCGTAATGGACGAGCATCAGGATAATACCTTTCTCCATCATAAAAACAAATTGTTTCATCTATATCAACATAGTATATCATCTCTAGTCCCCCTTCTGTATTCTGTGGCTGTCACTGTCGAAATGCTCGGTGGAAAACTCAAATAGCTCAGAGTCCTCTATAGCAATCATCTGATGTCGAAGGCCGCGGTACACATGAAAGTTGTCTCCAGCATTAAGCACCAGTTCGGTTGCTTGGTCCAAGTCATCATCGTCTGAATATTTAACTATCATTTTGCCGCTCTGGAGATAAAACACCTCGTCCTTTAGAACATGATAGTGCCAGGAGCATCTCTTCCCTTTATCAAAGTAAAGGAGTTTCCCACAGTACTCTGGCTTGTTAACAATCCAGCGCTCCCATCCCCATCCCTTATCTACGTGTTGCATATTACCACCTAAAGTTATTTTTACAATCTTCTACAATTTTGACGACTTCTTCATCAAATTTTTTCTTTGGTTCCCACCCTAGAGCACGAAGTTTAGAGTCGTCCAAGGCATAGCGTACATCCTGCCCCTGTCGCACAACCGAAAAATCGACATATTGTTCCCAGTTTTCATCTGTTCCATGAAAAGCTTTTATAATCTGCTTAATAGTTTCGCGGTTGCTTTGTTCAAATCCGCCGGCAACGTTATAAATTTCATCAACAGTACCAGCCTGGACAATCGTTGTCACGGCGGCCGCAGTATCCTCTGCATGAAGCCAGTTTCTAACGGGTGTACCCTGGTTATGGAGACGAATCAAACTGTTCCGCATCAGGTTTTTGACTGCAATTGGAATTAGTTTTTCCGGAAACTGTCCTACTCCGTAATTATTTGTCGGTCGTAAGATGATATAGTTAATTCCGTAGGTCCTGGCCCACGCGTGAACTAGCATATCTGCAGCGGCTTTTGCCGCGGAGTAGGGATTACTAGGCTTAAGAAGGTCTGTTTCGGTATGCTGGCCATCTGTGATGTCTCCGTAGACTTCATCCGTGCTCACATGAAAGAAGATGGGGCGATTGTTACAGTTTAGTGGCTTGTGGCGCACCAGATCGAGAAGATTTTTAACCCCCACAATATTGCTGTTAATAAATTCGTCGCTATTAATGATGCTATTGCCCACATGCGACTCCGCCGCGAAGTTAATGACATAGTCGCAGTCATAAAGGTGCGTTAGATTGCAGATGTCTTCCCGTAAAAACCTAAAATTTTCATAGGTTTCAAACTCTTTCAGTAAAGATTCGTTGGCGACATAGGTGCATTTGTCTACACCATAAACTTTCCAGCCTAATTCTAAGCATTTTCGTGTAGTATATGAGCCTATAAAACCCAAACATCCTGTAATGTAAACGATTTTCATTGATATTTCTCCATAAACCGATTCACAGAATCCTCTATATAGTCTAACTTCTCATCAGTAATCCCCGCAAAAGTGCCCAAAAAGAACGAATTAGTGGTGATTTTATAAGCTACTGGAAACGACTCTTTAAGATTATCATACTTTGCACCTATTTTTGAATATCCTGGGTGGAACAGTATGTTTCCGGCGAAGTAGCTGCGAGTCTGTATTTTGTCCCCTTCTAGGTGCCGGACGATGTCTTCGCGAGCGAAAGGTGCATCTTCTCTGAGCGTTAATAAAAAGGCAAACCAACAGGGGTCCGACTTGGGTGTGGGTTCTGGTAGATGACAATATTTAACATACGGCTCGAAAATGGCATGCAAACGTGTAAAGTTTTTACGACGGGCATCGTCCATCATCGGAAGCTTCTTAAGCTGCTGCAATCCCATAGCTGCTTGTAATTCTAAAGGTTTGATATTATAGCCAATTTCCTCGAAAACATAGCGATGATCTGCAATGATCTCTCTGGCACCTGGGAGCCAATTCTTGAATCTATTTCCGCAAGCTGTCCCACTTAAAACACACCCGGGCTTAACAGAATTGCAATAGCATGCGCGGCCCCAATCACGGAAGCTGCTGATGATTTTTTCTAGGCGAGCGGAGTTCATCGCGACGAAGCCGCCTTCGCCCATAGTCATATGATGAGCAGGGTAAAAGGAACAGGTTGAGATATCCCCAAAGGAGCCGAGCTTCTTGCCGTCATATGTCGAGCCCAAAGCATCGCAAGCGTCTTCTAAGAAAAGTAAGTCATATTTCTCTACTAGGGCCATCACACGATCCATGTCGGGAGGATTCCCCAGCACATGAGCAAACATAAGGGCCTTGATCTCTTTGTTGGTGTCGGCAGCTAAGACCGCCTCAACCTGATCAAGATCCAGGTTTAAATCTGGAAGCGTGACGTCGACGAAAACCGGCTTAAAACCGTTCTGGATAATTGGATTAAGCGTTGTGGGGAAGCACACAACGGGGGTAATGATTTTGGACCCCTCCGGGAGTTGCTTCCATCTTTTAGATTTAAGCGCTGAAACCATTAGTAGGTTCGCAGAGCTGCCTGAGTTTGTCAGAACTCCATGGGTCTTTCCTAGATGCGCAGGGAACTCGACTTCAAATTGGCGCCCTTTCTTGCCCAAGACGAGCCAGCGACTAAGGAGGCTTTCCACAGCAGCCACGTATTCGTCACTATCGTATACGTTGCCTGAATATGCAATCCAGTCCTCGCCAGGAGTCCACTCCTCAGCGGATTCACACTCTTTAATATATTCATCTACCAATGATAAAATGGTTTCTAATTTAGACATTCTCTTCGCTTTCCACTACTTGTCGAATTCCGGCTTCGAGACCAATCAAATCAAGGCCTAGGCTTTCCAAGCGATCGCTAGCACCAGTATAAGAATACGCATATCCTGGTTTTTCTACTATAACACCTGTTGGGGCTTTTGTCAAATTATTTAATATCGACGCAACTGCTGTGAGGCTCGTTTTTTCCTTGTAGCACATATTGTAATCAACGTATTGGATTTGTTTTTGTGCCATGAGAAACTCCACAACCTTGATAAGATCTTTAACATAGAAGAAATCCATCTTTCGATCTTGAGTAACAAAAACCGGGAGGTTGTTCCCTAGTCGCGTTAAAGAGTTCTTGATGAATCTTGTACTACTTTCCATTGTACCAAAACACCCAAACAAACGCAAGTTAATAATGTTTTTATTATATACGATAATCTCGCGAGCAATTAAATTTTTGGCTAAACCATAATAGTCAGCGGGGATGCTCCCATAAATAGCTTCTTCATGGGCCGCCTCAACATTGGAATATCTATCAAATTCTGCTCCGGAGCCGAAGGAGAACATCCACCTATATTTATCAGCGTGAGCCTTCAGGTTGTGGAACATGCTTAAGTTGGCCCGGAGGGATGCAAAACTGTTATCTCCCTTAACAGCAGCATGTAAAACAATATCAAATTTACGATCAGCAAAAAATGCAGCAACAGCCTCCACATTTGTGAGGTCTAACACTTGCCGCGGCGCGGCGGTTACATTATGAGATGTCTTAGAAAAGTGGCTCTCGAATTCTTTTCCTAAAAATCCATTCGCTCCGGTTATTAAGATATTCATTTAACACTAGGTCATTCAATCCATTTTGTAGACTTCTTAAGCTCAACAAGCTGTTCATCCTTAATCGAATAAGAATAGGCGTCACCGGGGAAGGCGCCCGTATGCACATCAACAACATATTGCTCAATTGCCATCTTAGCTAAAACAAGAAGACCATCGCCTCGTTCTTTGCGACCAAGCTGTCGAAGGTCCCCGGCGGCTGTGAGATAATCAGTAAACTTGCCAACAACCTCGGGAACGTAACACTTGGCAAACCACGGCCTAAAGGATTGATAGAATCCCATTAAATCATGCATGATCACAAGCTGACCATCAACTCCTCCCCCTGCACCGATTCCATAAATAGGAATCTCAAGTTGCGCGGCAATTTGGGCTGCAGGTTCGGCTGGCATAGCCTCTAGCAAGATTGCAAATGCTCCTGCTTCCTGAAGTGCCAACGCATCCTGAAGAGTAGACTCGAAGCTCTTAACTGTTTTACCCTGAACGCGGTATCCGCCGAAAGAAGTGGTGCTCTGAGGTGTGAGACCAAGGTGACCCACCACTGGAATACCAGCGTCAACAATGGCGCGGACGCGGCCGGCTACACGGACTCCTCCTTCGAGTTTGATTGCATCTGATGCACACTCCTTAACAAATCGCAGAGCGTTCCTAACTGCCTCTTCGTTGCAGACCTCATAAGATCCTTGTGGCATATCCCCTACAATAAATGTGTTGGGAGCGCCGCGGCGTGCAGAAGAGGCCATGAACATCATTTCATCCATCGTGACCGGATTAGTGGTGTCATATCCTAGTTGAACCATTCCACCGGAGTCGCCTACTAGAATCATATCGACTCCCGCCTCTTCAGTGACCTGAGCAAACGGCAAATCATAAGCCGTAATCCAGGTGAGTGGTGTACCATTTTTCTTCATGGATACAAAATCTAATATTGTTTTCTTCGTTGCCATTATTCCTCCTTAAGTGGCGTGACTACCATATTCTCAAAAAATTCTTCTCTGTCCAGAAAAGGAAACATATCTTCCAGCGGTCTAGAAATGAGTCTTCCATCTGGTAACTTCTTTGAGCCAATTGTTGGCGAGACCGCATCCCACTTTTTACACATCACCTCACAGATCACCGGACCCTTGTATTCTAACACCCTTTTGACGCTTCTTTTAAGGCCTTTAAGCTTCGAAGTTCTAAAATATTTGATGCCATAAGCATTTGCTATTTTTTGAAAGTTGGGAAATGAAACTCCGGAGTCTTCGTCCGTGCCGATAAACCTATCCTCAAAAAATTTTCTTTGTGTTGTGCGGATAGAAAGATAGCCATTGTTATTCCAAACAAAGATCTTCACTGGGAATTGATTGTGGACAATCGTTTGCAACTCCTGTATGTTACTCTGAAATGAGCCGTCGCCGGTAATCCCTATTACATCCTTCTTACCACGAGCAACACAGGCGCCGATGCTTGCCGGGAGAGTAAAGCCCATGTCTGCCTGGCCTCCTGAGGTGATATAGCGCTGTTGGCCGGTCACCTGAAGTGCCTGTGATGTTACATAAAAGGCGGAGCCGGCATCTGACACCACCACATCATCGGGACGCATAGAGTCGGACAGCACCTTCATAAAAGCATAAAGACTAATTCCGTCTTCATCGCTTTCAAAGTGTTCTGGAAGAGAAACGGGCCATTTTGTTTTCCAGGCAGTGCATTGTTGGGCCCAAGGGGTGGGGGCCGGCGGGAAGCCGGCCTTGAGCAAAAACTCTTTGGCATCAGCTACAATTAAGTGATCCACCCGAACCGTGTTTTTCTGGTGTTCAAACTTATCGATGTCAACAACAATAAGCTTAGCTTCCCGACCAAACAATTCGTATCGATAACCAGTGACTGGAACCCCCAATCGCGTGCCAATAGCCAGAATTACATCGGCATTTTGCATAGCAAAGTTGGCAGCCCGGTTTCCCTTAATCCCTACTCGGCCAATGTTGAGGGGATCATCAGAGGATAAAAGATCTGCGGCTAAATATGTGTTAACCACCGGAATGTTATGGAGATGTACGAACTTTGAGAAAATGTCCTTTGCGCCGGAGAGGCGGATTCCATTCCCGGCAAGGATTATTGGTCGCTCAGCTTGTGCAAGATATCGACTGACAGCCGCCAAGTCTTCCACCTCGGGAACATAAGACTCCTTTTCAGGCACAAAACGCGGCAACTCGGAGGGCTCAATCAGGGCACTCTGAACATCCATAGGAATGTCGAGCCAGACGGGGCCCGGGCGGCCGCTGCATGCCAGATGGATTGCTTTATCAATATGATAGGCAATCATATCAGGGTCATTAATCAAGACTGCATATTTCGTCAGCGATTGAACAATCGCAATAATATTAGCTTCTTGAACCCCGAGTTGGCGCAAGGGCAAATCAATATTGCCCGTAGCCTGCTCTTTGTTAACTTGTCCGGAAATAAAAAATGTAGGAAGATTATCCTGCCACGCTTCCAAAAGCCCCGTGATGGTATTTGTGCTTCCACAACCAGTAGTCGGCATTACAACGCCCATCTTGCCGCTGTATTTGCCGTAACCAACAGCTGCCATAGCAGAAGCTTGTTCATGGTGGCTACAAACAGCTTGAAGTTTAGGGTTTTTGGCTACGCCGTCGTTTAGGAACATGGCGCCCCCGCCCGTCAGGGTGAAGACATGTTCAACTCCCAGTTCAACGATACGCTGTGCCACATAATCTGTAACCCGTATTGGCACTATTTATCCCCATACCATTTGATCCGCCAGTACTCACGAATTGTGTCATCGTAATTGGTCGTTTCCTTGTGCATTCCCCATGTGGCCTGGCCCGGGTGCCATCGGTAGTTATAGCCGAGGTACCTATCGGCTGGAAAGATGAATATCTTGTTGTCTGTGAGACGAAAATATAAATGATAATCAGCGGCACCCAAATATTGAGGATCCCATCGTAAGAGGCCGCGGTCCTTTAGTTTGCGACTGTACACCATAGTGGGAGTGTTCACTGGGCTGTGGTGAAACAGCTGTTCTTTGAATTCAGTAAGGCTCTTATAACTGTGAGCGACTTCTCCGCGGAAGTCCTCTTCAAGGCCCTGAATTCCGCGAATAGGGCTTTGGAATGCCAGAATCTTCGAGGGCGCCTTTGATATGTACTGCATGAAATTTTCTACATACTCTGGCGTTATATAGTCGTCCGCGCCCAGAATAGTAATGTAATCGCCGGTGCTGAGATTAAGGCCCTCCGTGACCGGTTCTTCCCAAGAATATCGATATAGATTAGGCGCTGTCGATACAATAAGTTCAGGTCGACTCTCTTGCACCTTCTTAATAATTTCTAGACTACGATCTGTGCTTTCATTATCTACCAAAATTACTTCAGTATTTTCATAGGTTTGATTAAGCGCTGAAATGACACATTTCTCAATCCATTGTTCAGCATTGTAACAGGGGATAATAATTGTAACTTTTAAACTCATTGCATTAGTCCTATAATAAGGTTGGGAATTTCTTCTCTCTTAGATCTCATCTTCTCAACCAGATCTACACCCTTCAATTTAAACCATTCCTCTTGTGTGGCTCCCACTAACTTGTTGGTAATTACCTTCATTCCCATCATGCGACTTTCCACCACAATCCGAGAGAGTGTCTCCGGAGTCTGTGGGAAAAAGACCAACGTATCATTTTCTCCCAGTTGATTTAAAAATTTATGGTAGTCGTTTCCAGAACACAGAGTATAATCCCGGTCCGTAGCTTCGCAGTATCTTACTGCTGTAGGAGTGTTTTTGTGTGCGATAGGCGAATCTAATATAGCGCATTTATGCTGCTTATCGCGGAGAGCTAAAGTTTCTAACATCTGCAGCGCACTTTCAGTCCAGAGATTCCCTCCAACACTTTCAATATTGTCGAGCTTCAAGTTTCTTTTAACTATACTAGCATGAAAAGTGCTTTGACACAAGACCTTCTTCGCTTTTTGGTAAAACTCTACGTTTATCAAATCATATGCCGGCGCAGTAAAATTCTTATAGCGCGCGGGGTCTCTGGTTTTTAGATATTTGTGATCGTGCTCATAAATTACATAATTTTTAGCCTTAAGGGCTTCTCGGGATTGTTGAGAAAGGCCTAAAAAGTTAGCTACAATAAATAATTTTGCGCCGCAGGTACTAATGTATGATGCATCAACTTGTTGACTTTTCTTTGCCTCAACAATCTGGCCCTTTGCGCGGAGAAGTTCAATCAACTCTTGATTGTTAAGTTCCCCGCCGCCCATAATTTCATGAGCAAAAAAGTCGGCTATAAAAACAATCATAATCAGTCATGCACTTCGAGATCAAACCCTTCAAGCCATACATCAACGTCTAGTTCGGACTCATCAACGATAAGCGATACAAATTTAGCATATTGTCCTTCTTTACTAAAGTTTTCAAATACATACTTTTGAAGAGCTTTGGCCTGATTTTTAAAGTGGACCGGTTTGTTGACAATGTCACGAAGAGCCCGGCGATATGAGGGTTCTTTGGCATACGTCCACATAGAATCTGCTTGAATAACCCCTTCCCATCGGGCAGCTTCCTGCACCGGGGCAAGATCATAGTCCACCCTGGCAACTCGTGGGACTTGTTTACCTTTTTTATTTGGTCGACAAATAAAGTCCATCTGTCCACCCCATGTAACTGTTACAATTGGAAGGCCATTATACGCGGCCTCAAAAAGTGGTAGCCCGAAGCCTTCACCGTGAGACAAACTAATTAGCGCCTGCATGGTAGGATGCTGGTAGAGCCAGGTCATTTGCTCTTCAGAGAGTTGGCCATGCACTAAATAAATCTTGCACTTCCGTTCTGGGAAGTCATGGATCAGAGCTTCGAGACGCTGTTTGGTGTGAACTCTGTCCAAAATACTTTCATTTGCCGAGTTCAGCTTCAATACAAGACCTACATCTTCATCATCATAAAATTCACTACAAAAAGCTCGAACTGTTTGCTCGACGTTCTTTCGGATTCCCCACTGTTTCACACATAAAAAGTTTTTAGTTGTTTCAAAGGGAATATCGACGCCGTCCGGGTCGGGAGAAATCTCTTTAACCGGATAACTAATGAATTCTACTGGCTTTGTTACACGCCAGCCCTTTATAATTTCACCCGTCTGTGGGTTAGGTACGTCGTATGTTGTTTTTTCAATGACCTTTTTAGAATGGCTCGAAATGGTGATCACTCTATCCATTGTGCCGTTGATCATCTCAATCCACTGCGGTGCGATTTTATTTGTTTCGATGCCGGCAGTATATCCTATATTAATTGGAGCAATTCTCTCGAATTCGTTAGGAATTGTTACCTGGAACGACATGTCGAATTGCGGTGCCTGTTCTTGGGCATTACAGTGTTGTACATACTGATTTGTTTTGAGGATTAGCGAGTCTAGCCACTGGCGTTCTTCGCTGTGCTCTGCTACCATGCCCGTGTTTCCCCAGGGAATGTTAATAAGATAAATGTCAAACAGGTCTTCGCGAGAACGCATTGATCGTAATGAAAAACGAGACTGTTCTCCATAACCAGACCGAGACAACGCCGGTGCCTTCACCAGGATTTTTTTCTTCATTATAAAACCTCAACTCCATATGATTTATAGCCGGCCCTATTTTCCCAGGAGCCCTTTTCGTCATAAATTTTAGTAAGCAATGTATCCCATCGGTCCAAGAACGTTTCAAAATTAAACTGCTTAAGAACATATTCGCGTCCGAGACGACCGAGTTCATCACGCTCAGCCTGGGATTTATAAAACATCTCTTTCATTGCGTTGACTACATCAGCCTCGGAAAGTCGATCCTCATAAATATAAGGCACATTCTGTGAACCAATTACCGCTTTCGAAACCGGATCGATGCCTATTCCAAAAGTAGTGGTACCATCCGTAATTTGATCTTGCATCCCTCCTGTGAGGTTCACAATGATGGGCTTTTCACAAGCCAAAGATTCCAAGGTAGCCAAACCAAAGCCTTCTGCATCAGAAATATTGATAGTACAATCAATAGCATTATACAACATGGCCAATCCAGGGGTCTCCATTTTCTCTCTAGAGAAAAGTACCTGGCCGTCAGTTAGGCCCAGCTCAGAAATAATCGCATTTAGATCCTGCCCATTAGGGTCCTTGGGTTCTGTATGCATAATGAGGCAGGCTTTGTCATGGCCTACTTCGTCGAGGAAGGTCTTAAACCAAAAAATCAGGCTTCCGGATTGTTTTCTCCGTGCATTTCGGTTGTTCCAGAAAAAGTAAAATTTATCTTCATCGAACCTTTCTTTGGTAAAAGAGGATACCACCTCTGAGTCGAGTTTCTTAAAGATATCTGTGTCTACTGCATGAGGAACATACGAAGAGTCGACATCTGGTGCCACGTTCTTAACTATGTCGTACGTGAGCTTAGAGATGCAAGCTATATGATCATTTGAATCATAGAACGGTTTATTAAATTTAGGGTAAGGGTAGTTGTCCCACACATGATAATAAACCATTGGTACCTGGGGGCGCACTTCATTTTCGATCCCCCAGAGCCACTCATAAAAGCGCGGATCTGTCATAAACCACAAGATATCTGGCTTCTGCTGGCCGATCATTGCGCGGACTTGGTCGGCGGATCCATATCCATCGACTGGCCAAATGATCCAATCCTCCCCCCACTTTTCTGTTTTTTGTGGGTTGTGGTCTGGATGAGAAATTGCTCCTCCAAACGACACAAATTCATACTTGCCGGTTTTAAGCATACCCTCGATCATATATCTAGTTTGAGTGCCCACACCGGAAGGCGAAAGGGGGTGATCGCTGATCGTAAAGATCTTAATTTTATCTGACATTTTTGTTCCTTATCTACAATGTTCTGTTTTGTAAAGTTTGCAACGATACGGTTTTTCGCAAGACAGACGATTTTTAACTGAGAATCGTTTAGAAATATTATAGATGGCTTGGTATAGAAGTTTAAGGGCGTTCTCGGTTTTTTTCTCGCCGCTGGTTACTCTAAATATCTCTACGCGGTCTTTTTTAGCCGTTCTTTTTAGTAATGCAAAATGAGTTTCGACCTTTTCGGGGTCGATTTTGTGCTTTAAGCAAAAGAAATGTTTATATAGAGTCAGCTGATACGTAACTATCTTTTGACTCTTGCGCCGCGAGTCCCAGCCCCATGAGCATGTCTTCCAATCAAAAAGATGATATGTGTCCCCCACCTTAACTACAGCATCTACAAAGCCCTTAAAATAAATATTAAAATTTTCAATCGGCACATAAAGCTTCTCCTCCGAAGAAAATACCTCATAGTCACCGAAATAAGCCGCAAGAGCTTCATCAATCTGTGCTAAGATCTCAGGGCCACATGATTTCATTTGTTCCACATTCTTAGGATTAACTTCAATGTTTTTTTCCATCAGCTCCTGGAGCTGTTTATCAAAGCCTATCTGGAATAACTCTTTCTCATCAATATCTTCTTTTAGGAGCTTCTTCTCGCAGATTTCATGTATGGCGGTTCCAAACGCTGTATGTTCGTTCCCCTCAAAAGAAGAGATCCTCTCAATCCAGGCTTTTTTATGGTAATGGGGGCATGTTGCCCAGTCTTTTAGTTCGGAATAGGATATGTGTTCACGCGTCGTCATTAAGTATATTATCAATCTTTTGGTAGAGTACAGGACTCACAGCTTTCACCATGCCGGGGCCGTCGAGAAAGAACTTCTCGAACCCGTTGGCAAAATACTCCTGGGCGGAGGTGGCGCCGTACGGCGAAGCAAAGAGGCCCATTGTCAAATTAAGTAGCATAGGATACCCTACCACATTCGATAGAAACTCGTCAAACTTTTTATTATATTCAGTAAAGTCATAGAGGAGAGGGTTTATATCAAACCCTTCTGCTTCTAGAATATCTCTCAGGCGCCGGCGTTTGCCAAGGAATTCTTGTAAATACTCATCGTCGTAAATTTCCCAGCCGTGGGCCTGTTCTAAGGAGTGGGCCACCTCATGTACGAAGTTTTCTAAAATATCAAAGTTGGTGGGCTCATCCCCTGTGATATAAATTGCACTGTTCGCGTACGCGGCGTTCCGGCCTTCGAGTTCCTTAAACTTACCAATATATACCACTTCTACATTCCGCAAAAGATTAAGTGGTAAGACCTCTTCAACCTCTTGGCAAAAAACAGGTATGTCAACTCCCGGTGGGGTTGTGGACAGCACAAAAACCGGAATATTATAAATGTAATATTCCATTAGTCGTTCGTGTTATATGTTTCTACGTCATCAAGTGCTTGAGTATATCCCCTCAAGTAATTTTCTTCAGCCACAGGCAAAAGAAACTCAGGGAAATCTGTGCTGAATACGTCTACCACCATTTCTACGGTTACCTCATCATTTTCAGGCTGCAGCTTGGTGCCGACGTACTCGACAATCAACTCTTTAAGAGGATTGTTTTTAGAAACAGGAATTATTAAATTCGGGTTTTTCTCTACTTTTTTCATTTATCTCTCACAAATTCTTTGCGGCAAAGGTAGCTACTTTAGAGCGTTCCCCCTTGTGGAGTGTCACGTGAGCTGCAAGCTCAAATTTCTTGAATTTCTCTACAGCATGCGTGAGGCCGTTAGACGTTGCATCGATATAAACATTATCAATTTGTTCTACGTCTCCGGTCAACACTATTTTTGTTCCTTCACCTACTCTTGTTATTATAGTCTTTAATTCGTGAGTTGTCAAGTTTTGTGCCTCATCTATTATGATAAAGGCATTTGAGATTGAACGACCACGAATGTAAGTCAATGCTTCTATCTCTATTGTACCTTTTTGCATATAAATGTCAAGAGTTATTTTATCATTTCCCATCAAAAACTGTAGATTGTCCTGAATGGGCATCAGCCATGGTGACATTTTCTCTTCCATAGTTCCCGGGAGGAAGCCGATGTCCTTTCCAAGCGGCTGTACGGGCCGTGAGACGATTACGCGCGTGTATTCCTGTTTCATCTCGTCTATGGTCTGCTCAAGCCCTGCAGCGATGGCACAGATCGTCTTACCGCTACCTGCTTTACCGATAGCAGTCACAATCTGAATTTTCGGATCCATGAGGGCGTCCATGAGAAATTGTTGCTCTTTATTGCGAGGCTTGATTCCCCATACTTTTTGTTTACTCGTATGCAACTGTCGTACGGGCATCGCTTGACTGACATATCTACCGAGGGCCGTCTTCTTCTCATTTGCGTTAGAGACCATCATCACATATTGATTAGAATATAGATCTTTATCATCCAGATACACACTCTGTTTTTCATAGAAACGATCAATTATTTGATCATCTACCAATACGGTAGCGTATCCTTCGAAAATACTTTCACTATTATCAACAACTTGATTGTTCTGAAAGTCCTCCGACGTTACCCCCACTGCATCAGCAATAACCCGCATATTAATATCACGGGAAACCAATATCACTTTTCGATCTTCTTGTTTGTGGAATTTTAACGCTGTAGCGATAATAAGATGATCAGGTACTCGAACATCTAGGTCTGAGGGAAGATCTTTGGTTATCCCATGTGAGCTAACCGACTTTATAATACCGTGACCTTTTCTCAACCTAACGCCGGTATCAATAGACCCTCTGGAGCGAAGTTCATCCCAAATGCGAATAATCTTTCTTGCTTGGGCACCAACTGCATCCTGACGTTTTTTGTGCTTATCTATTTCCTCGAAAACCTTCAGAGGAACATAAATATCATTATTCTTAAAAGCGTAAATACACTCAGCATTTGTAAGATAGACACTGGTGTCTAAAACATAGATTTTTTTTCGACTCATAAGAACCCTGTGTAGTATATAGGGGGATCTTTTAATAGTCCCCCTTCTTTGCAACGTCGCCGGCGGTCGAGATTTCTACACGAGTAGGCGTCACGTCGATACCATCGATGGTCACCGGGGTAGGCATAACCATTCCGGAATCATTTACTAGAGTGGAAGAACTTTGGATTTTACCTCCTCCCACGCTCCACAATAATTCAATACCCAGCGCGGTGCAGACGTCCATCTCCGGAGTATTATTAGTTTTACGATCTCCGCCGTTGGCAAAATAATCAGGCTTAATCCTGCGGAGAGCTTCGCAAACACTGTTGTCTGTATCTTTCACATATGTGGTGCTCTCAACGCACTCAAATCCCTCAAGGATTTCACAGCGCTCTCGGAAGGGCATGAATATATATCCCTTCTTTCTCATCAGCCAATCATCTGAATTGACTATTACGATAAGCTTTCCATGTTTGGCCGCCTCACGCATCATGCGTAGGTGGCCTATATGTACAGGATCAAAGCCTCCGGAGACACAAACTGTAGTATAAGGGGTGCTAGGGGTCGACATCTGATTCTCCTTCAGTAAATGGCATACCGGGAAATGACTCTTCGGTTGTTAAGAAATGCCTTTCTAGGGCGGCTATTCCGTCCTCTGCTTCTGCCAGCGCTTTTGTGGCTGTCACTATTTCAGATACCAAATTTGGATGATCTCCAACGCCGGTCGGCACATGCAAGTAAATATCAAGAGTCGCCAAGGCGTTCTGCCTTTGAGAATCAAGAGTGGCTAGCGCAGCACGAAGAAGTTGAGCTGCTATTCGGCTTTGTGTTTCATTGTTGTTTGACATGGTTATTGTTCCTCCTTTTGCAAGTATACTACACTTCCTTCTTATTTGAAAGTATTTATTTGGTGCCGACACACGGGATCGAACCGCGGACCTGCTGTTTACAAGACAGCTGCTCTGCCAACTGAGCTATGTCGGCAATTTGATCCACACAATACTTAGTGGCAAGAAATTCTCCGGAGACACTATCCTTACTGGCATGTGATCATCGAAGCTTATCCACGGCATTCGCGCAGCCTCTAGAGCCAACGTGGTCTCATATTTATCATCAAAGTTGGGGTAGTAAAAATTATAATGGCCTTTCTTAGAGCCATAACACATAGTTCCTTTGGGAATTATCATAAGCTTATTCTTTCTTTTAATCTCCTATTTCTACATCATAGGTATAGGTTACTATCACGTAGCAGCCCTCAAACGTCCCGGGTGCGAGTTTGCGTATCTCCGAGGCCTTTTTCCTGCTATCTGCATGAATGTAAAGGGTAGGGCCCATGGTGCCGTTACGAAAATCATAGTTCCATTCAGGATCTAGTTCTATGGCTGCTTTTAAAATGATCTCATTTTTTAACAAGATTTACTCTTTTTCTTTTCGTTTGCGGCGCACCTTTTTGTGGAGTTTTTCAAAAAGAAGCTTTTTCCACAGAGTGCCCTCTATTTCATCTTTTGGCATATCAAGCGAATATAGACCAGCCAAGAGCAGTCTAATTTCTCTATTGGACAAATAAACTGTTTTAAGAAAAGCCGGTAGCTTTTTATCATGGTGGTTCTTAGACATGTATTGTACTCCTTACTAATTAGCAATCCTAATGTATTTTTTTCTTGATTACTTAGTAAGTCCTGTCGATAGGCGAGGATTTTCCGTGATATTAAACATTAGCGCTTCTTCTTCTTTTTCTTTTTAGCATGAGTCGGCGTGGGTATAGTCGGGTCTGTCCGAGTTTTAACTGCAAAATAGCGCGCATTGGCTTTTCCTTGCCAATGAACTTTCACCTGCAGATCCTTTTCAATTTCCAACTCAAGGCGCTTTTGATTCGCCTCGTCATATGTCACACATTTTGCGACAATTTTCCATGCAGGGCCATCCTGATGGATAGCTTCTATTTCTTCAGTACTCATATTGTTTCCTTCCATAGATAAGTAGCATCTGTTGGCCAGTAGATCTCTTGCCCACTGTCCACTACTTGTATTTTATAGACTGTGATAGATTTGTCAAGCACTAATCCAATAAATCTTTGATTATGTCCGTTGATGTCCTTTCTGGCCGCATCAACACACACTACCAAATCGCCTACCGACGCTTGTTTTCGAGGCCGTCCTTGTCCCAACCGCCCATGGTCCACTTTTCATTCATAAGATGATTAATTTTATTATAGTGCAAGAATCCTAAAGCATGTCCCAATTCATGCTCCAATACTGCCTTCCTTATGTCATTTCGCATATAGATTACAGCCCAATCTATTTCGCCGGTATCATTGTCAACGAAAAAATGTGTTTGTGCCAATGCAGACTCCTCCAGTTTAATATTGGTTGAAACGAGGCGTATAAGGATATAGCCCTCTGGGGCATCAGATAAACACTTATTAAGAGGGTCATGCTTATACTGAGTGGTATAGAACCGATATCCGAGACTCTCCCAAAAGGCTGTGGCGCTGTTGATCTGTACCTTGGTAATGGGCGCATGCTCGCACACTATCACTGTAGGGGTTTTAAACCATGTTCCAACTTTGGGAGGAGCGTCATGTACCGCTGGGATTTTGATGTGATTACTCACATAGTCGCTAGCACCCGAGGGAGTTGCTAGCCAACATATACTTAAGGTAATTAAGCACACATAAACAATGGCCATCAAGCCTATTTTAAGAGAATCATTCATGTAATATTTAGTTGAAATATCCAGTTTTATAGTAAACTGAGCCCAAAACTAGTGAGGAATCCACCTGTTTCGGTACAAATACAGTTAAAACCTTATCTAAATCGTCTTCTGGGCGCCAAATAAGTTGTAATGTGCTGGTAGGCTCATCCCATATCCAGTCGAACTCATTACCTAATTTTCTTTCATACGACTCATAACAGTCATAAGTGTATTGGGTCATCGCAACAATCAAACTATCATGGAGTACATTGCCTGAATTTAAAGTAATGTTGCGGCCGCAAATAGACAAATATTGCTCTCCATCAAGATCTAGTCCTACGGCTAGACTGACTTGTCCGCTTATGAGCTCTGTTTCTAAATTCTCGGCGCACCAAAACAGAGTTGGGGCCAACAATTCTTGACTGCTCCACCAGCAATCCATAGTGGCATACAGTTCACCATATTCTTCTTGTCTTATATCTTCTTCAGTTAAATTATTAGAGCAAGAACATAGTAATATTAAGAGTACTATTATCTTATACATCTATAGTAAATATAATAATATATAATATATTTGTGTATGTCAACTAAATTTTATATTTTGTCCATCCCCAAAATCGACGAATTGCTAGCGCATCCTCTAAATCATCTAATTCATAAGCCTGTTGTTCAAAGGGGTTTTGACGATAGGCTTTGGCACCATCGCGATATTTAGCATAACCAATAAGCCAACAAATTCCATAACATATCCATTGTCCTAGAAATAACATTTCCAGCTGCTGTTGGTAGTGAATGGCCTCATGGCGCCGCGTACGTGCGCTCATCTCCCCTCGACAGCACACCCAGAAGGCAAAGCTAAATGCCCACACTTCAATCGGCGCGATCTTGGATAGCCAAACTGGTAGCTTGCTGTTCTCGATGTATATTGGTTCCCATAATTTAATGTTTTTCATTTTTTCTTTTCCTTAATAATATTTTGGTGGAGGTGCACGGAATCGAACCGTGGTCCGAGAACTACCATTGCAGGTTTTAATCCCCGTCGAAACCAGATCCACCCCCATTTAGTTGTTGACAAAGATGTCAGAATGAGTTATTCTTAGTCTATGTCGTATTCTTCTCTTATTCTATATTTCTTTTTTAAAGATTTAAAGGTCTGCTCACTAATTCCTAGGATTCTAGTGGCTCCCTTATTGGTATCAACAATACTAATTGTTGCATTATATAGTGCTTCCTTAGTAATGTCAACCACTTTCGCCCAAAGGTTAAACCCATACAGTTTGCCGCCAGTCAGTCGACCGGAACATTCAAGTTTAAGTCCTATTAGCTCTTCGAGGGTTAGTGCAGACAGCATTATTTCAAATGCTTCGTTAGATTTGTTAACATCTCTCAGTTTTTTAGAGAGTGAAAGATCTTTGCAAAAACCCTGCGAATTTCTTCGCCGGGGTTTGTTCATTTATAGCAAATTTTTAATTATGTCATCTATGTCTAGATGCTTAAGCAGTTCCTGGAGTTCCAGGCCGGCTTCCTCTTCTTCGCCGCCTTCTAGATCAGGTGCCTCTTCTTCGCCGCCTTCTAGATCAGGTGCTTCTTCTTCGCCGCCTTCTAGATCTGTGTCGACTTCGGCATCGATAGCATCTTGTGGCTCTTCCACATTTGCTGGCAGGTCCGATTCAAATTTATCAAAGTACAGCGCCAAATTTTTAATGAGATATTCCTCAAACATGTTGAGGTCTTCGGGATTGTCCAGGTCATCATACGCGCGAAGTATTACTTTAGAGATGGTTTGGAAATCAGTGTATGCCTTGTTCCTGCCGGTTTTATCTTCACCAGATATCGCAAACTCTTCCCTTTCAACCTCGCCATCAGATTTTACAACCTCCTTTTCTTCAACATCGATGAAGTCAGGATCATCCTCAGGCTTATCAACAGTAATGTTGACATCTTCAGCGAGGGCGCCTCCTTCTTCCGCGGAGACTTCAATATTATCGTCAGCCTCTTTTCTGGACTCCTCCGGGGCCAATGATTTTTCAACGGCCACCAAAATATGGTTTTTATAGGATATTCGTTGATCTTTGCTTGTTGTGAGAGATTTGTAGCCTTTTTCCAAAACAGAAAGAATGTTTGTGTTTTTCAGTAGATCTTCTAATACATTAATGCCGGTGCTTGCATGCTTAGCGGTTGTAGTGACGGCAGCTTGTGCTTCAGCCATGAGATCCCGTACTATTTCACGCAATTGTCGTTCACCACTGTCTCGCCGAGATTGTATAACTCGAATCGCACGACGTACGGTTTCACGCAACTTCATTTCTTCTGCAAAGTTTTCTCTATTAAACATAATTAGCCCACCGATATACCTAGTAAATAGTCCATGACTTCGTTAACCAACCCCTCGTCTTGCTTCTTGTTTTTTCTTTTCCGCGGCGGCCGCCGTCGACGGATGGGCGCCACAGGCCCGCTACCGATAGCTACCGCCCCAACTCCCATGCCTGATGCTTCTTCAAGTTCTTCTAGGGGCTCTTCTCCCAATAAAGTTAAGATATCATGAATTTCTTGATCATTTAAGGCAGCTGGCATGCCGGCAATAAATACGTCTGCCTCATTAGTCCGCAGCGCATCTCGCATTTGCGTCGCCGATATCCCGCCAGCCTGCGGTGGAACAGGAATTTGATTAACCCCAATTCCTCGGGAAGCTCCGCGCTCGTCGGCTGCAGCATAGCGGCCGTCAGCAAGATCTTTTTCGCCTAGGATTAGGTTAAGAATATCGCCTTCTTGGGCTTCATTGTCCAAGTAATCATAAACAGAACGAACTGGGGAAATATCACCAATTCGGATCTCAACATCTCCGGGCAAATAGGGTTTATACATTTCCCATATAGCTTGTGCCTGGTCCGGACTAATTCCCTCATGAGGTCTAGGTGAAATAAAGATAATAAGTTTATTAACGTTGGGCTTGTTCAGGACTTCTTTGGCCACATCAAAATGTCCAGCATGCGGCGGCTTAAACTTCCCAGGATATAGGGCGATACTCTGGCCTTTTTGCTCATTCAGTGATTGCTTCGATCGATCACCATGAGTGGAGGCTAAACCTTGTACAATGAAGTCGCCCGTAAGTTTGACTAAGAAGTCTTCCATTCCTCGTAATACCACCCCTTCATGATCGCCAACAGAGCCGGCCTTGCTCCTCAAAGCATTTTTTACCGCCTGTCCCAAAAGCCGAGTCCCATGGTAAAGTATACCACCATTAATCGCGTCTTTTACATCATCTTGAGACTGAAGATATTCACTGAGAGGTACACCGTTCTCTTCTGCGCTGCGCAGGACAGCCATATAGATATCTTTGCTAAGGGCCCCGACACTTTTCCCATCGGCTCTGGTAATTTTGCGCTCTTGAGGGTGTTCGATCATCCCCAGCCACTCACGCAGTGTATTGGTCGCAACACCGCCGGGAGTAATCTGAATGGACACCGGAGTTTCTAGTACCGCATCTAAGTCCAATTCCACTTCTGGGTCAAATTCAACTGCGACATCTCCATAGACTTCAAAACCGTATTTTTCCGCCAGCGGTTGCACTTTTTCAATAAGGCTTGTTAGTGCATCCTTATTGTAGGAAATTTCAATACCGCCGCCTTTAATTGCTTTGCCAGTAGCAGGATCTACAGGGCGTTCCAATCCTGGTCTGTCCATAGAGGTACCCTTGCGAATGGCATGGGCCTGCGCGGCCTTCTCATAAAATTGATTTATACCGTGAATGGCCAGAATATTTTGATCATACTCTTGAACATTGGATTTTCCTTCGATATATTCAGTATTAAAATATTTAGTGGGATCGTCCCACATTCCAAGCTCTTTGAGCTCCGGTTTAATTTTTGGGATGGCAGCGTTAAAAATCTTGAGTAACGTGGCAACAGCATTCGCCATGCCGTGTTCGGGTCCCCATTTCGCTAGCGCTGCCTCTGCATCAAGCCCTACTACTGAATCTATGTGGTTTGTGCCACGATCCATTCGGAACTCTTTGCCTCCTTCGTCAGAAGTGATAAGCTTAAAACTGGTATTAATGCCGTCCCATTTAACACTACCATCAATCTCTTGATTTTGAAGACGCAACACAGCATCATTGATATAATCAATTAAATCCTGCCCGGTTTTAACCCTCTCTACATCAAAAGGGTGCGCCATATGGCCTGGTGTGCCCATTAGCTTACTCCTTGCTTTCTTCGAGAACCTTTACCTGTTCTTCTAGAACGTTCACTCGCTCTTGAAGCCGTCGCGAATGGCGCCTGACCTCCTTGAGGTTGGCTTTGGCCACTTCTATCCGGCGCTCATCGGTTCGACTACGAGGAGTAATTGAATTAAGGACTTCTGAGACAGATTGGATATAACTGACTAAGCTCGGAGCTTTGCCCTCGCCCATCAAGAACTCGCGAGTTATGCGTCGTAAGTCGGTCATTACTTTTCACTAGAATTGGTAGTGGTCTTTAAAGTCTTTTTGCGTGGTTTCTTGGGCGTTGTGGCCTTTGGCTTTGGTTCTGGAACGGAGGCCTCTTGTGGCTTTTCATCCGCCGGCCGAGGTGGTGTAATAATCCATGGGGCTGACATTTCTACTCCTCTCCCTTCTTTACTCTGGGGCTTTTCTTGGCCTTCTTCTTTGCAGCCTCTTCAGCTTCTTTGGCAGCCTTGGCGGCCGCCGCTCGGGCCTCTTCCTTTGCTTTCGCCGCAGCCGCAGCCTTTTCAGCTTCGATCTTTGCTCTGGCCTGTTCTGCTGCTGCTATCTGCTCCTCAGCTAGTGCTCGTAATGATTCCTCAGCTGCTTTTGCAGCTGCGAGCCTCCTTCGCTTAACGTTTGGTGCAACCATATTATTTACCTTCCTTTCTAATGCGCTCGATAATACGTCGAGTGATTTGTTTTGCTTCTCTAACAGAAATCTTTGTTGAAGTGGCCTCTTTCACTGGAGCCTTCATGCCAAACTGATCGCCGGTCATGTCGCTACTCTCGGGATTAACCTTATCCAGGCAAGTTTTCTTTTCATCATCCCAATCGACGCAATCGTCGTCGCGATACATTGTCTCGGAAACTGGATGGTCTTCGCCGGGGTGGGCTTCTTCACAGGAGCCCTCGTGGCCTTTTCCTTCCTTAAGAAGTCCCCATTTCTTCAACAAGAGAGTGTTAAGCTCATTATCTTTCCATTCTTTAAGTGACATCTGTGGTTCTCCTGAATCTTTAAAATTAACGTCGATGGTAATCTTACCTCTCTTAATTAGGTCCTCAAAGTCCCTAAAGATCAAATTACCTTTGGTGTATGCTTCTCTCTCCATTTTTCGCAAGTGTGGATTCCGCTGTGCATAGCCAGTCCCGGTGTCTCCGCAGTTTTCAAAATCACCTCGACAATTCTGCGCGTGATGAACCAACTCATGAGACAAAGAACGCATTATGTCTTTGGGGTGGCGCCGATCCGTAAATAAAGAAACCTCGAAAGTCTCAGGATTATAATGGGCTGTTTTTCCCAAAAGAATATCAGCGTTGCTGGGATCTGACTGAAAAATAATCTTTACATCCTGATCAAAACCAAGTTGCTCTTGAGAGTAGGGCAGAAACCCGTTAACCATCTGTTCAAGATGGGACAGATTATCATTTGTATTGTTATGACAGCTGTGCATACCCATTAATTAGTTTGAAATAATAGAAATAGCAATCCTGTTACATGCCAGCTAAAAACACCCAGATATATAAGACTAAGACCAAAAAGGGTGTGGAATATAAATTTCTTAAAGCGGCGCTTGAACTTTAACAAGATTGAGAGACTTACAAAACTGATAAATAACTTAACGAACGCAAATAGAACAACTGAGTGCTTGAGGTAATAATTCATTATGGGGTTTGCCTCGGTGGCCACCCCAGCGGAAATCCAATAAACTGTGGCTAGAAGATCGGATAGAATAAGAAAAATAAGGAAATAAGAAAGAATATGGATTCTTCTTATTGTCACATCTTATTCCTTGACGTGCCCCGGGTGCTTTTCATACATCATGTGATCGAAGATAGAGCCGATCATTGCAGCGGCCTTCGTAATCTTAGCCGACACCCAAGGTTCCAAATTTTCATCGTCCGCTAAAATATCGTGCATTTGCTGAGCCTTCTGGCTCAGGTGGAACAGTTCCCTTTTGGACATGTTTCCCTCATACCCGTCGGGATCTTGTTCGTAAGATTGCTCCTCGGGATTCTGTGGATGTTCCAGCAGAACAGACCGCTGTTGGCTGACAACCTCCTGGATTAAGTGTTGAAGCTCTTTGCGTGTGATTTTCATTTTTTACCTTCCTCCGGATGGTCTTCGTGATCCGGTCATTTTCCGCCCTCTTCAAGTTCCCCACCGGGAGAAAATGTCATAGGCATATGGCCGCCGGCACCAAAATATTTCTGTCTGTCCGGCGGAGGTGCAACCACTCGCTGATCTGGCGTCGGATAAGCACCCTCACCCTCCAGGCTGTTAAGCACCCTTCGAAGCGACGCAGAGGCCTTAAAGGCGTGCTCATAGGCATCGTCATAGATCGGATCATCCAAGGCTTCTATAAGCTCTTCAGTGGCTTCTCTGGCCTTTAGAGCGATCTCATACATCTTGTTGGACTTTTTATCGCCCATGTCTTGCATACTAACATCATTATCCGCCGCCGGCTCCCTATGGGGAACACCCTGAGGCGCCGAAGGGGTGTTAATACCTCCTCCGGTGAACATGGCCTCTCTGACGAAGGCCTTAAGTTGATCGTAAGTTACAGCCATCGAAAATTAAATTTTCCTAGCTTGAGTACGCAGTTTGTTTGAGAAAGCAACAATATCTTCAAGGGAGCTTCCTAGCCCTAGAGCCGGAAAAATAACCTTCAGAAACATGTCAGCCTTCTTCATCTCGCTCGGTACAGTATCAAGTAGCGCCCGGATTTTCTCCAATGGCACCTTCATTCCGCCTTTATCAAGCTGCTTCTGTACGCGGTCCTGTCGGCTTGTGCGCTTCTCCGCCGGTGGAGCCACTGCACCTTCCTGGTCAGCCATTGAAATGGCGTCCATGCCCCCCTCCTCACGACTTACTTCACTCATCATTTCATCTAGAAGTTTTGAGGGATCGAGGTCAAACATCTCAATCATTTCGGCATCTGTCAAAACAACCTCAACCTCTTCTTTTATAATCTTCAAAAGCTCTGCTTTTTTCATAACGCAATCTCCAATGCACTATTAATTAGTTTCTTCTTTCTCGTTTGCCATTCGACCTATCCATTTATCTCGTAAACGATCAGTCATTCCTTGTTCGGTAGGGACGAGTTCAGCTTCAATACCGGCTCGAGCCGCGGCCAGAACCTCATCTTCGTCATCATCCCAGTGTTTGGTAACTCCGATTTCCATGAGTTTGTCTACCTTTAAATCTCCCCGTGTATAATATATTTCTTCCACAGGCAAACCAAACATCTCAATGGCCTCTTCGGGCGTCGGGGCCAGGTCCCATACTCTTTTGGCACCACTGAGCTTACTTCGCGACGTAACAATAATAACTTTATTCCCTTCAGCAACCAAGTCCTTGACTAACTGAATGTTTACTTCGTGAGGTCCGAGATACTCGACATCACCGTCTTCTAGGGTGTGATAGCGGATAAGAGTATTATCAAAATCAAAGGAATAGATGTTTTGTTCTAAGTTATCTTCCTCGGCGATGTACTTTCGCCATTCTGTTAAAATCTGTTTCATTACGGTACCTCGGGATCCCAATCGGGATCAAAAACTGAGGAATCAACAATCTTAAAGTTATAGTCTTTGTCGTGTCCTATATTGCCTCTTCCAATCTCATATTTATCAATAGCAAACTCGTGCATTACTTTGCTTAGTTCTTGGTAAGCTCGACCTGACACAGGAGCTATTATCTTTTGAAGGTCTAGAGCCTCCCTGTCTGCATCATTAGGATCAATTGACACTTTCTCCGGAGCGATTTTTCTATCATGACGAAAAGAGTCCATAATCATCTTCATAATATGAAATGGGTCGGCAGGATTCCACTGAGCCCACCAGGAACTAGGCCCTGGCCCCAACAGGCTTTCCGGTTCGGGGCCAGAAGGAGCTTGAAGAGCTAGCTCCCTCAAGAGTGCTTCCTGCTCTACTGGAAAGGATTGATCTAAAACCTTCTGCATATCCTCCGGTCGAAGAAGAGGAGGCGTCCTTTCCATAACGATCCAAGAAAAATCATCAGCATGTGCATATGCTTTGGGAAAAATGAATGGATATCGTTTTGCTGTGTTGAAATCATCTTCATTCATCCGCCTTTTGTAATCATCGGGGTCATGAATAACTTTAATAACATGGTCAGGGTCTCCAACAGGCTCATATACCCTGCGAAAAGAACCACCGCCGATCTTTTTGAAACGATCAGTTTCAACGATGGCTTGGATTTCTTTTAAATCATTGGTTGCCTGGATTTCTTTAAGCCACGGGAAATGCTCGGCTTCGCCCTCGGCTATGGTTCCCTGGTCCATCATAACCTCACCAGCGCCAATCCAGCCTTTTGTTCCGCTGATATCAACCTCTAACCATCTCATTCCTTTATCACTCCAGCTGCCTAGAATCTCCACCGTGTCGCCCGGAGTGCCCACATGCGCGACTTTTTGATCTTCGCTGTAGGGGCTATAGACCTCTACATATCCCGGATAGTCTGAATTCAGAGTTCCAGTCTTCTTATTCTCCTCTCGCGACTCGCACAAATAGCGGTCCCATTTAATGGATATATAATTTGACATATACTATAAATAGTTTCACAAAGGCTACTTGTCTATGAGAATCTTTAGCCCCTTTCGGTGCACCCACTCGTAACCACCGATATTGTCGACATAGACAACCCTAATCCATGGGTTGAATTCATAATAATTTTCCATACACATGTCGGTTATAATAGCGAGAGTGCCACCTCTGGGCCCTTGCAGTTTTTCAACTAGATCTCCGATTTTTAGGCCGTCGATACCCTTTTGGTCAGTCACCTATAATGTCAATAACCATTCAATCGAATAGATTACTTCACCACCGTTGTATCCTTTGTCAACATCTCGAATAACCATATCCCGATCGATGTAGAAAAAGGTAGGCCAGCTTGTCAGGTCGAAGGTCCCCCCGCCACTAGTAAGCATTGAGCGGTCACCAGCGACCACAGGAGACGTTGTGTTACCATAAGCAGCTGCCCAGTCCTGTAGGTCTTGCAAGTCCACAGGGCCCGCTTGTTGGTCCTCTATGAGCACTGTGATATAGATAAGGTCAACATCGGTATATAGGTCCTGCACTTCTTGCGCATGCGCGCCTGCCTGATTACAGGGCCCGCACCACATGGTGGAGAGATCGAGAACGATAAGGGACCCATAGTGAGTATACAAATCAAATTCATCTCCATTGTGGTCAAATGAAATAATGTTGCATGGATGTGCTTCTTCGCGGCCGCCACACTTATCCCAGTTAACATCTGGGTGATAGGGTGAAACTGGCTCGGGATCTACTTCTGAGGTAGAATCATCGTCGTTCGACGTATCAATGGGGCTCCCTCCCGGGGAGCAGGCTGTTAAAAGAACAGCGATTAAAGAAAGAAAAATTAGGTTTTTCATCATAAACCCCTCCTACTGTAACTAGAAGAGGATGCCGACAATGAAATTAAATCTTATATTTATTCACTGTGCGTTGTTTCTCGGTTGTAGTACTGGTGAGGCCCGATGGCTCACAATTATTCGTATTTTCACACAATTTATCAACTTTTTCTTTAAGTTGATCGATTTTTGCGTGCAAATCCGCCAAAACTACAGCCATCTTCTTTTGAATTGTGTCTTTATGGTCCATTTTTTAGCTCCATGGCATCTTTTACTTCTTCCAACATACGGGGTAAATCGAGCCCTGCGCAGTCTATTTTCCCCTTTGTGTAGTTATAGTGGTTATTAAAACCGCGAAATGTGCCCTCAATACTCGGTTTATGCAGGCTCTCACAGAATTTTCCATCTATTTGAGGGCACTCTAGGGGGATATCTAGTCCTAAATGTAGGGCGCCCCATAGTTTTTTCAACGCTTCAAGTTGAATTGGGTAAAAATCGGTAAAATCTGGCAACTTTTTGCCATGAACCGACGCATTTTGGACAATTGGGCGCTCCCCGAAGCCGTTTTTCACATACCAATCTTGATATTTAGGGTAATAAGCATTAGAAATCTCAATTCCGATGCTGTTTTGGTTGCCCAGTCGGTTCGAACAGTGCCATGCCGCGTGTTGAGTGTCCAGAATTTGATAGATTGTACCGTCATTATCTAAACAAAAGTGCACGGAGATGCCTCTTTTGTTCAAAATCTTGGCACAAGTCTCCGCAGAGAGACAAACATCCCAGTGATTTACGAAATTTAGGGGCTTTCGTTCGGGTTTTCCCGAATTATCGTAGTATTTGCCGGGATTTATCTTCAATCCGCCCGGTTCATCCCATAAAACGACTTTATCCCAGTCAATTTCGAGAAATTTGCCGTTATGAACGATATATTTTTGCTTACCGCCCCCTAAGCGGCATGCTTGGGGCTTATAATCGGATATTTCGACCTGTCGTTCCGTCCAAATACGCCGATAGGTTCCTGGGCCGCATAAACCGTCGGCTTTAAGCCCTTTTTGGCGCTGCCAGCGCTGAATTGCCTTGACGAGGTCCTCATCAAAGTGATTTTCGCCAAACCAAGTCGGATCCCATCCCAATTTCGTCGCCGATGCCTCATTATAGAAATCTTTATCCATTGTACTCTCTCTAATTAGAATAAGAAGTTTAAAGCACGCTTTTCTGCTTGACATTCTTGTCTATATGAATTATAATTGTTAATAGTTCCCCTCTTAAGGTAATTAGTGTATGAGTATCTTCCGTAAGCATAAATCCATTGTTGATCGAGCCGCCGCCGATCGGATTCGCCACAAAAAAAAGATTGACAAGGCTATTAAAGAGTCGATTAAGGACGTGGTGGCCGAAGAATCCATAATTGGCCAAAATGGTAAGAAGAAAATCCGTATTCCCGTTAAAGGCATCAAAGAATACCGTTTTATCTATGGAAATAATGACAAAAACAAGACCGTTGGCACCGGCGGCGAGCATAAACTCAAGCGTGGCCAGAAAATCGGAGCCAAAAGGGCAGATAAAGGCCAAGGGCAGGGCCAAGGCGGTCAAGCATCCAACGAGAAGGGCGAAGAGTACTATGATGTAGAAATTACACTTGAAGAATTGGCGGAATATCTCTTTAATGATCTTAAATTACCAGATCTGGAGAAGAAACAGTTCCGATTTATCGCACAGGAGTCAATCAAAAGGAAGGGATACCGCTTTCAGGGCATTCGCCCTCGCCTTTCTAAGAAAGAAACCATCAAGCGCAAGATTCGACGTCGCAAAAGAGCCGAAAAAGCTGGGACTTACGACCCTGAGGGCGATGAGCGCTTCCCCTTTCACAAAGATGACCTAAAATATCATCATATTAAGCCAAAATCTAAAGAAAATAGTGCTGCAGTCATTTTTTTCTTGATGGATGTCTCTGGTTCGATGTCCCAGGCACGCAAATTCTTGGCCCGTAGCTTCTTTTTCTTACTATATCAATTTCTCAATCATAAATATGAAAAAATAGACGTCGTTTTTATCTCTCACACGACCTATGCACAACGAGTGTCCGAGGATGACTTCTTTAGGGTGGCGTCCACGGGGGGCACCCTGATTTCAAGCGCTTTAGACAAAGAACTAGAGATTGTTGAGAAGGAATATCACCCAAATGCGTGGAATATCTACACTTTTTATTGCGGCGATGGCGAAAATTGGGCCTCTGACAACGAAAAAGCAGTTGATGACTTTAAAAAGGTAAAAGAAATGAGTCAATTGGTGGGCTATTGCGAAATTAATGAAAATTACTCTGGCCTAGCGGACACTGACGACGACGCCGAAGCTTTTGGGGGAATGCCATGGGGTACTTTTTCTGCTTGGAAGGCCGAGGAGGCTGACAATTTGTGGGCTCGTCTCAATCCCATCTGTGATAATACTTTTAAACGAGTAATGATTGGGAGTAATGAGCATATATGGACCGCCTTTACCTATTTGTTCGGAGGAGGCAAAAATGAGTGATTGGACTGTTGAAGATCTACAGAAATGGGACGATAAAATCTGTCATGTTGCGGAAGACATGGGGTTGGACTGGTTTCCTATTGATTATGAAATAATTGATTATCAAGAAATGCTTAGTTCGATGGCCTATACGGGAATTCCCACTCATTATAGGCACTGGTCCTACGGAAAAGAGTACGAGCGGACCCATACGCTCTATAATATGGGTCAAACAGGTCTTCCATATGAAATGATAATTAATTCCAACCCTAGTATCGCTTATTTAATGCGTGAAAATCAGTTGTACATTCATGTACTAACGATGGCTCACTGTGTCGGGCATAGTGATTTTTTCAAGCAAAATCGTATGTTTGCTGACACTAACCCTGACAATGTTATAGGAACGTTTAAGACTGCGTCTAAGTATGTGCGCAGTTTAATTGAGGATCCTTCAATCGGCATTGAAAAAGTAGAGCGCATTTTAGATGCAGCCCACGCAATTAAGTATCAGGTCCCTCGATATCCGGGAATTCGCTATAAAACTCGCAAAGAATGGCTTAAATCTGAGCAGCGACAGATGCAAAAAGATCCAACCTACAAACCCAGCCTCAAAAAATTTCCCCATGAGCCTGATTACAATTTACTGCTTTTTATTGCTACTAATAGTCGCAATCTGGAAGAATGGGAAAGAAATCTTCTTTTAATCGTGCAGGAGAACTCAAAATACTTTATCCCACAAGCATTAACTAAGATAATGAACGAAGGTTGGGCCTGCACCATCCATCAAAAAATTATTAATGAGCTAAATCTTCCTGATAGTTTGCACCTTCCTTTTATTAAACTTCACAACCAGGTAGTGCGCCCACACCTGGGGACAATCAACCCTTATCATCTCGGTTATGAGTTGTTTAAGAAGATTATTGAAGAACGAGGTTTTGAAGAAGCGATGTTAATTCGCGCAACTCATAATGATATTACTTTTCTGCGCACCTATTTAGATCAAGAGTTTCTCATGGATCAAAATCTTTTTAGTTATTCATTTAAAACCAAGTATAAATCAAGTACAATTGACGATATAGCAGACGGCCCCGGGTGGGAAAGAGTACGTGATGATTTGATTACCAATGTAGGACTCAATCGTGTCCCCGTTGTTTTTGTGATGGAAGTGGATAAAGATCATCGACTCACGTTGGTTCATGAGCACGATGGTCGCGACTTAGAAGTGCCCTACGCACAAAAAGTTTTTAATTATATAAAAGACCTTTGGGGAGACGAAGTTTGTCTTCTATCTCAGATTGAAGGCGAAAGTTGGGAGTTTTAGACTATGAGTGTTACTAATGAATTCTTGCAGAAGATTAAAGAACACAAAGAGGGCGCCAAGCGCCAAAAGTTCGAAGGTGTATTAGAGGAATATCTCCAGTTAATCGAAAAAGGTGCTGTAACGCCAGTGCTGGCTCACAAGCGTCTCTACGACACTATTGTCTCACGGGGCCTCACCACCCTAGATGAATCGAACTCCAGATGTAACAAAATCTTTGACGGAGATCCTATTAAAATCTATGATTATTTCTCCGACCAATTCTTCGGAATGGAACACCCTCTCCAGAAGGTAATGAGGTTCTTGCATTCTGCTGCAATGAAAGGTGAAGAAAGCCGACAGGTACTGCTGCTTCTAGGACCAGTGGGTGCAGGCAAATCAGCACTAGTAGAGCACATCAAGAAAGCCTTAGAAAATTCGGCCCCGATCTATGCCTTAGAGGGGTGTCCTATTCAAGAAGAGCCACTTCATTTAATCCCGCGCTCATTGCGGCCTCAATTCGAAGATCTTTATAATATTAAAATTGAAGGAGATCTTTGCCCCGTTTGTCGTCATCGATTATTAAAAGAATATGGTGGAGACTACTCAACGTTTCCCATTACCGAAGTTTCATTCTCGGTCCGTGGAAGAAAAGGCTTTGGTGTGGTTCCCCCAATGGACCCGAATACGCAAGACACCAGCCTTCTCATAGGTTCCGAAGACATTTCTAAACTTGACCTCTACCCGGAGGATGACCCACGAGTTTTAAGTCTCAATGGAGCCTTTAACGTAGGCAATAGAGGAATCGTGGAATTTGTAGAGGTGTTTAAAAATGAAATTGAATTTCTTCATACCATGATCACAGCCACACAAGAGAAAAATGTTCCATCTCCAGGAAAACAGGCAATGATCTATTTTGATGGTGTTATTCTCGCCCACTGTAATGAAGCCGAGTGGAACAAGTTCAAATCTGAGCACACTAACGAAGCTATCTTAGACCGCATCGTTCGTGTCAATGTTCCTTACTGCCTGGAATATACAGAAGAGGTAAAGATCTATGAGAAGCTCTTAAAGAGGTCAGATTATGATTGTCATATCGCGCCACACACTCTTCAGATTGCGGCCATGTTTGCTGTTCTCTCGCGACTGAAGCCTTCGAACAAAGCGGATCCCCTTATTAAAATGAAAATCTACAATGGTGAAGAAATTATTGAAAAAGGAATGGTACGCAAGATTGATATTAAAGACTTAAGAGAAGAAACAGAAGAGGAAGGAATGACGGGAATTTCTACGCGTTTTATTATGAAAGCGATTGATGCGTCTCTAGCCGATTCTACTAAAGGAATCATTACCCCCATTTCTATCCGAGACGCCCTCATTAAGCAAGTTAAAGAACAGATTACTAATACTGATTCCAAAAAGGTATACTTGCAGTTTTTACAAAAGACACTTCATGAAGAATATTTAACAATACTAGAAAAAGAAATTACAAAAGCTTTTGTTACTGCTTATGAGGAACAAGCCGAGTCCTTGTTCAACAACTACCTCGATCATGCTGAGGCCTATGTTAACAACACTCAGGTGAAGGATCGTATCACTAAGGAAGATATGGAGCCGGACGAGAAATTCTTGCAGTCTATCGAGGAACAAATTGGGATTAAGGGTTCCGCCAAAAACAACTTCCGAGCAGACATTACTTCTTATATGTTCTCGAAGCTTCGTCGCGGCGATCAAATTGATTGGAGGTCTTACGGGCCTCTGCGAGAAGCTATCGAAAGCAAGCTTGTCGCGTCGGTAAGAGATATCTCTCGGATTGTCACTAAATCAAAAAGCCGCGACACCAAGCAAAAGAAGAAGTTTAACTCAATGGTTCAAACCCTCATCGAAGATTATGGTTATAATGAAGACTCTGCAGAAGAAGTGATTAAATTTGCTAGTAATAATTTATGGAGAGACTCTTAAGAAAAGTCTTTTGGATTCCGGTACTTTTGGCGCACCTTTTCGCTAATAGGGATCGCCTCCCCGTCTCCGTCAATGCGCACAAAAGTCATTTGAGTACTTACGACCGTTCTTTGGGTTCCATTATAAACAGAATGCCGGCGCGCTTGAATATCTAGAATGAGGGAGGTTTTTCCAACTTTCGCTACACCCCCATAGATTTTAATAATTTGTCCGGGCCGTACGGGCTTCTCAAAAGTAAGGCCTGCAATATGTTTGGTGACCATCCGGGGAGTATCTGCAGCCTGCGCAGCATATGAAGCCGCTGCCTCGTCAAGCCACGCTAGCATAACTCCACCAAAAAGATTTCCATGATACCCAACATCTTGGGTCTTAACAAAATGAGTTGAAATTAGTTCCATTTATTTTTTACTTTCGTTTCTGTTTTGATGTTCACTTAAAATAGTAAGGCCACCCTGTTTGCACCATTCATAGGAATGCGCTGGCACTGTCCACCGCACTCGAATCCAAGGATCATTAACATCTAAATCTCCGAATATCTCCAAAATGACTCCAACCTTTTCTGGAAATCGTCCCGATCTTACTAAGTCTCCTACTTTCATATGGGGTGGCTCCGATTAGTGGAAGGTTGTATCATCCATCTTACCAAAATTTACAAATCTCATTGGATCATCAGAGGTCAAGTTATGATCTAAAGATAGGATAAGGTTTTGTTCAGTCCCATCGGCGTATACGGAGACATAATCCCCTTCGCCTAGTTCTGTAAAATCTTGGATGTTTAGAGTTATTGTTCCATATTTGTTAACAATGGCAGTTAAAAGGGTCGAGAGCATCCCGGGATCGGCTAAAGGATCGTTGCCGTCTTTTCTGGCCGCTGCGCCGGGAACATTGAGATCTTTTAAGTTTTGTAATACAACTTCCAGCTCTGCGCTAATTTTTTTAAGTGCACGACCCCTGCGAACAGTAAGAAAGAGTGCTACAAATAAGCATAGTCCTAAAATAATGTTAAAAACAAACACGCAGTGCTCCTTTTTAAATAGTCAAAAATCCGCGATTTTTTTGACGCAAATTTTTTCATTGTCAACAACTACACAGTATACCGGATTAATACCGGCGTTTAAAGTGGAGGCCAACAGAGATTTCCCAAAAAAGCAAATGAATGAGCATACCATAGATGTGCCATCCGAACATATTGCGTCCTCCTAGGGTAAGGAGAATGCCTAATCCTAAATCATAAGTACGCACTATAGAAAATACAGGACGGATCATATACTAAATAGGAGAATGCTTAGAAGATAGAAGTAAGTATGCGCGTTCCGGATCCAACAATAACTGCAGAGCAAATCCAAAATACAACGTAAGTGACATCTTCGTGTGAATGCAAGAAAGCGCGCATAACAGACATAAGTAGGCAGCATTATACCAGAAAGCCTAAATAAGTTGTTGCACAGTTATGCATTTTATATGCCAAACTGCAAAAGTCTAGAAATTATTCTGGGGATTTATTATGCGGCCTTGTCTTATACAACATCAAACGCCGCCGTCTCTCGGCCGCGCGTAACGAGTCGGTCTGTACTGGGAAATGCTTACGAAATGCCTCTTGAGCGTCCTGTACATTAATGTCCGCGGCTATTCGCTCTTGGCGCTTGGCATATGCTCTCCAGGCAAAGTAGACCAATAGACCGCCAGGGATTATGACGGCTGCAGCGAATACCAGGGCGTGGATTAGCGGATTGGTCATTGCGTCGCATACTACCTCTTAAGCCATCGCCGTATCC
>Ga0209128_1000319_pt1 | contig 36244 bp, 57 predicted proteins | sample ETNvirnome_6_100_FD_184072 | JGI IMG/M metagenome (GOLD analysis project Ga0209128, IMG submission 184072) | Marine viral communities from the Pacific Ocean - ETNP_6_100 (SPAdes) (version 2) | ecosystem: Environmental > Aquatic > Marine > Oceanic | place: Pacific Ocean | collected 2013-06-19
AACTCACAAAGAAATACACGAGTTTTATAGGTAGGGGTAGGCGATTTTTGGTAACTTAGTAACCAACTTCATAATGGAGTCAAAAAGGAGCGCAATAATGAACATGAAAAAAACAAAGTTGGAAGAATTAGTTTTCGATGATGAGAACGCAAGACGGCACAGTGAAGAAAATAAGTTTGCAGTTAAAACTTCACTTGAAAAGTACGGTCAGCAAAAACCAATTGTCATAAACGAAGACAAGAAAATCATTGCCGGAAACTGCACCGCGGTTGTTGCAAAAGAACTTGGTTGGAAAACCGTTGATACGGTTACAACAAAACTAACAGCAGAGCAAGCAACCGCGTATGCAATTGCAGACAATAGAACGAGTGAGTTGGGTGAATGGGAAGGCGATGTGTTGAAGTTCTTGGTTGAGTCAAATGAAATAGATTTGGAATCAATCGGTTTTGACGTTGATTCTTTTAACATTGCGACAGGTGAAGCAGATTGGGGTGGTACTGATATTGACCAAACGCCTGAGAATGTTATAGAACCAACTTCAAAAATAATTGTTACTTGTGAAATGAACATGAAGTTAGAAGTAGAAGAAGCAATTAAAAAACTAATTTACAAAAACAAGTGGGAAGATGTAGAAATTAAGTAATGATTAGTTTTCCAAATGTTTTATGTTCTTATGCTTATTGCTACAACAGTAGGCACATGACAAGTATGCTTTGCAAATTAACAAGTGAAGCAAACACAAGGTTGCTGATTGACTCTGGTGCGTACACCGCTTTTAAATTAGGCAAACCTGTTGTTCTTCAGAATTATATTGACTATATTAAATTGTTAGATGCTCATGGTGGAGCGTGGAACACAATTCAACTCGATGTTATTGGCAACAGTGAAAAAACAAAGCGAAACTTAGACATCATGTATGAGCAAGGAGTTACTCCAATGCCTGTGCTGACTGTAGATATGAAGTCTAGTGAGTCATTAAACTTAATCGAATACAACAAGTATATCTGCATAGCGGGTGGTCAAAAGTTTTGGTCTGGTGCAAAGGATTGGCAATGGCGAAGAACTTTAGATGTTGAGAAGTTTACAAACGGCAAAGCGTTGGCTCACTTTCTTGCCTTTGTAAGAATACCCGACTTATACAAGTTGCCAGTTAATTCAGCAGATGCTTCAACGTGGTTAGCAGGACAGCAGTATTCAAGAATTGCTTGTTATGTGTCTGGTGGGAAAATGACAGGCGGTACTTTTTATCACCAGTTAAGACACTTGCCTAAGAATAAACTTAATAAAGATTTGATAAGGCACTTAAACAGAGACAAGATAACAAAAACTCAATGGCAAGATAGAGAGTTAATGTCTGTTGGTGCGGGTTCATATTGTTCTTTTAAAACAGTTGCTAGTTTTGTTGCCTTGTGCAATGATGCAAGAAAGAGAGGCAAGAAAATCTTTTTAGTTGTATCTGGATGTGGTGACTTAAATACACTTGCAAGTGCTTGTATAAACTCTGATGACAAAGGGTACTTGAATTGGACAAAAGCAAAAAAAATGTTTTTTGAATTAAAAGCATTGCGGAAAAAAAGTCAAACCGATTGGGAGTCAATGATAGTTTCAATTATAAATAAACTTAATAAAGGAATAGAAATTGAAAACACGAATAGTAGTTAGAACAAGTCATCAAGGTTTTCACAGATGGAAGAATGCAGTTGGAACTTTTGACTGGTTGCTCATGAGAAAGCATCGGCACATATTTAACTTTGAACTAGAAGTTGAGGTGACTGACGATGATAGGCAAATAGAGTTTTTTGACTTTAAAGATAAAGTAGATACTGCACTTCGAGTTTTGTATCAAGATAAAGACAACCCATTTTACTTGGACTTTAAAAGTTGCAGTTGTGAACACATTGTAAAACAATTAGCAAAACAATTAAAAATGGGTTCAGAGTTAAAGTCAATTTCTGTTTTTGAAGATACAGAAAATGGTGCAAAGGTTTTGTTTGATGATAACTAAAAAGATATTTTTTGGTATTGAATGTGAAGGCAAGTGGAATGGGTTGCCGACTATTTTTATTCCTTGCAGTTGCATGAAAACAAAGTTGCCTAAAGATATGCCATTGCATTTGTATATTGGTGCGGGATGCGACTTAGTAAAAACACAAACTCAACTTGATAGTGCAATTGAACTTGTTGAAAAATACAACGATAAACTTTTTACAATTGAAATAGATATAACTGCAAAGTTAAAGATACCAACTTGTTTGAACTCTCGGAGCGTAAGGTTGCTTTTTAACTTTAATCCCGAACTAAAAGATTTATCGCATATTTTAACTTGGACTAATTCTGAAGTAAAAATAACAAGCAAAGAATCACTTGCAGTTTACTCAGCCCCGCAATTTTTAGAAATCAATTATTTGGAGGACTACTTGCATGAAGTTTAGAAAATTATTTTATATGGGTCTCGAACCATACGAAGGTAGATATACCTTGCAGTTGCAAAAATGGAGTGAACAAGCGTTTGCTAAACTTGGTATCGACTATGTAATTGTTGAAGGCAAAACTATTGACGATACGAAAGCAATATCTGTTGGGCAAGTTTTAGACGCACATGGTCGGTCGTTTTTTGGCATGAGCCAACTTATGAACTTGGTGCAACTAATGAAGTCGGGCGAATGCTCGGGTGAAGATGTGGTTTTTTTTGAAGATATGTTTCAAGCAGGAATGGAATCTTTGCCTTACATACTGTGCCAAATACCAGAAAACCAACGACCTACAATTTACTTAAGGTGTTTGGCTCAGTCAATAGACCCAGACGACTTTGTTCATGTTTGGGGAATGAGTAGATGGATGAGTTGTTATGAGCAGATGTGCAATGAGATTCCAAATGTGAACATACTGGCAACCAGCGAAGAAATGGTTGCGAATATGAAAGTTGCTAATTGGTCTGCTCCTATATTTAACATTGCAGGACTTAGTTTTGGTAAAGACGAAGTTATTTCTAGGGTTAAGTCCGTCAAAAAATGGAGCGAGAGAAAAGATAGAGTTTATTTTTCTGCAAGGTTTGACCAAGAGAAGCAACCAGATTTTTATATGGATTTAGTTTTGCAAGTCAAAAACATTATGCCAGATGTTGAGTTTGCAATTTTCAGTGGTGGCGATTTGAAAAGCAATAACCAAAAATATGTAGACAGGGCTTTAACTATGCAAGACGAAGGCTTGCTTTCGATGTACGAAAACCTTTCTAAGAACGAGTATTATGAGTTAGTGAATGATAGTAAAGTCCTTTTCAATTGTGCTTTGCAAGATTGGGTAAGCAACACGGTTTCAGAAGCAGATGCTCTTGGTTGCAATGTTGTGTTTCCTGCATATCGTTCTTTCCCAGAAACTTTTGCAAATGACCACAGGAGAATGTATGTTCCTTGGTCTATGCAAGATGCAGTTAATAAAGTCGTTGCTTCATTGAAAAATGCAAGTAATGACATTGGAAAGATTAGCGATTGGACAAACTGCACTATTGAAAGAATGGTTGACATAATGCAAGGCGAAGGCGAGCAATGGGCGAGGAACAGTAATCGTTATAGGGATAACATACAAAAGGCAAAGTTTTGAAAGTTTTAGTAACAGGAGCAAGTGGTTATATTGGTTCGCAAACTTGCAAGTGTCTTGTTAAGAATAACCATACTGTGACTGCAAATGACTTGGAAGATATAACTCATGATTATTTTTCAACAAAAAAAATCTGTAACTATAAAGATTTGAAAGTTAAAGATGTAGATTGTTTGGTTCATATTGGAGCGACAAGTCTTGTAACTCCAAGTCTTATCGACCCGCGACAGTATTGGGAAAACAATGTTAGCAACACAGTTGAGTTATTAAAAAATTGCAACAAAAAAACCAAAGTTATATTTGCTTCGAGTGCAGGAGTATATGGCGAACCAAGTAATGGAGTTTGTTTTGAAGATATGGAGTTTAATCCTTGTAGCCCTTATGGTTGGAGCAAGCGAATGGTTGAACTAATACTTGAAAGTTATTACTCGGCTTATAACCAATCGAGTATTAGTTTGCGTTTTTTTAATGTTGCAGGAGCAGACACCGAAAGTGAAATGGGTCAAAAAAGTAATGCGAGTCATATTATCGCGAAGGCAATGGAAAGTGCAATTTCAAAAAAGCAGTTTACATTGTTTGGCAATGACTACGATACTCCGGATGGAACTTGTGTTAGGGATTATGTTCATGTAGAAGATATTTCTCAAGGTATCCTAGATAGTATTGCTATGTTGCAAAATAAAGTAGGTGCTTATCAAATTAACTTGGGCGGTAAATCTTGCTACAGTAATTATGAAATACTTGAAGCAATTACTAGTCAAACAGGATTAAAAATCAACTTAAAAATAAGCGAGTCAAGACAAGGCGAGCCAAGTGTTCTTATTGCTGATACAGCAAAAGCAAAGCAACTATTAAATTGGAAACCTTGTCACTGCTTAAACTCAATTATTAAAACAGCGTATCTTTGGTATCAAAAAGGAAACAAAAATGATTAGTTGCACAAGGAAACTTTGGTTTTGTGCAGGGCATAGAGTAAAAGGACATGAAGGGAAATGCAGACACCTTCACGGTCATAACTACATTGTCTACATAACAGCACAAGCAAGTTTAGATTCGATTGGTAGAGTTATTGACTTTAGTGTATTGAAGCAAGAGTTTGGTTCGTTTATTGATGACAACTTCGACCACGGTTTCCTTGTTTGGGAAGATGACAAGGAAGTGATTGATGTACTAAAGAATATGGGTGAGCAAAAGATTTTTGTAATGCCAACAAACCCAACAGCAGAAAACATTGCACAATTCTTGTTAGATAACAGTGGGGATATTCTTGACAGCAAAGGAGTTGAAGTTACGATGATAAAAGTATACGAAACTGAAAACTGTTTTGCAGTAGCAACCAGATGACTTTCAAAACAGATTTGAAATATGGCAAGGATGCGGAGTGCCTTATTCTGAAAAGAATACAAAAAAAATATCCACTTGCCTTTATGATTGAAGGGAAGTTCAAAGCGTTCGACTTATTCGTACCCGAGATAGAAAAAGGTGTAGAAATTAAGTCAGACAGACAAGCGGAACAAACTGGCAACGTATTTATTGAAATAGAATGCAACCATGAGTATTCGGGGATTCAAACTACAAAAGCAACGTGGTATGTGTACCAAACCAAAAGCAGAATGTTTTGGGTAACAACAGAAGCGATAAGGCAATACTTGATTAGTAAAGCAAAAGAATTGCGGTTGTTTAACAATACTCCTAAAGGCGAGTATTCTGCGGTGCGTGGTTACTTGGTGCCAATAGATGACTTTGAAGAACTTTCATTCCATGTAGATTCTGAAGGAGAAAAACTATGAAAGGCTACTGGGTAAACGAAATCTTTTACTCGTTGCAAGGTGAAGGCGTAAGGTCTGGTACGGCTAATGTATTCGTGAGGTTCAAGGGTTGCAACTTAGAGTGTGCAATGGAAGAAGGCGAAAAGTCAATAGGTGGGTTTGACTGTGATACCGAGTTTGAGTCAGGTATTAAGATGTCACCTCATGACTTGGTTGATGCTTGCGAAGCAATGGCTGTAAAGCAAGCGAATAGTAACCATGTTCAGTTCAGTGTAATTTTTACAGGTGGTGAACCTGCAATCCAATTGGACAAAGAATTAGTTTCAATGTTCAAAGACAATGGTTGGTATACAGCAATAGAAACAAATGGAAGCATGGACGTTTCAGATTTAGGTTTAGATTGGATTACAGTTTCGCCAAAGGTTGCGGAGCATTGCGTAAGACAACTAACAGCAGACGAAGTTAAATATGTAAGAGGCAACCTGCAAGGAATACCTAAACCAAAATGCAAGGCGAAGAATAAAGTTATATCCCCTGCGTTTAATGGTTTAGAAAAAAACCAAGATGCTGTTCTTTGGTGCATCGAATTAGTAAAGCAAAATCCAGATTGGCAACTAAGTGTGCAAGACCATAAGTTATGGAGAATAAGGTAATGAGTATAGGCGAAGAAGGTATTAGAGATTTACTTATTGAGATTGGGCAAGACCCAGACAGAGAAGGATTGATAGACACGCCAAAGCGTGTAGTAAAAGCAATGAAAGAAATGACCATAGGTTACAACCAAAGTCCAAAAGAAATACTAAGTAGACAATTTGAAGGTGATAACTACGATGACTTAGTTATTGTGAGAGGTATTAGGTTTGCTTCTTTATGTGAACACCACCTCTTGCCTTTTGTTGGAACTTGCGGAGTTGGTTATTTGCCAAGAAGAAAAGTTGTTGGCTTGTCAAAGTTACCGCGACTTGTCGAGTGCTATTCTAAACGGTTACAACTACAAGAAAGAATGACTAGGCAGATAGCCAACGCGGTAATGATTCACTTAGTGCCAAGAGGCGTTGGAGTTTATGTGCAAGCGACCCATCAGTGTATGGCTTGCAGAGGTGCAAGGCAACCCGATGCAGACATGGTAACAACAACTGTACTTGGAGAGATGCGGGAAAACCCTTCGCTAAAGTCAGAGTTCATACAAGCGGTGCATCATGGGTAGACAAGGAAAAAAACGATGTGTGGCAAAATGAAACTAATTAAAAAGAATGGTTACTATTCGGGTGATGTGTGGGAGTTCAATTTACCTGCGGGGCATTCCTGTCCTTACGCTTGCAAATGTTTAACCAAAGCCGATAGACAAACAGGCAAACAAACATCTGGTCAGCAAAGAACCTTTAGGTGTTATGCCGCAAGTGCCGAGCGTTTTCCTGCGGTCAGAAAAAGCCGTTGGGCAAACTTTGAAGAACTTAAAGAAATGAAAAGTGAAAAAGAAATATATGTGGCACTTTTTCAAATGTTCACAGGAAAAGAAAGTGCAGTTCGTATCCACGGAAGTGGTGACTTTTTCAATCAAAGATATTTCAATGCTTGGGTACTTATTTGTCAACTAATGCCAGAGGTTGAGTTTTGGGCTTTCACAAAGTCAGTGCCGTTCTGGTTAAACTGTGAGTATTCCATACCAAGCAATTTTACTTTAACTGCAAGTCGTGGTGGTTCTCACGACCATCTCATTGACAAGCACCAACTCAAAAACTGTGAAGTCTTTTTAACAAGCAAGGACGCGGTGGCTTCGGGTCTACCGATTGATACAGATGATACCCTTGCTAGAGAATCAACAACCAACTTTGCTTTGGTCGACAATTACGAGAGGAAAGAGCAGTATGGGTAAGCGTGGTCCGAAACCAACACCAACCGCAATGTTAAAACTACGAGGTAGTTGGCGTGGTGATATAAACAAAGACGAGCCAATGCCAGACGTTGGTGTGCCTGAATGCCCAAAAGAAATAGAAGGCATAGCAAAAGATTGTTGGGATGAGTTAGCGCCAATGTTAGTTGGCATGAATGTTTTAACTGTCGCTGATGGAAAAGCGTTTGAGTTGTTATGTGTTACATTTTCTAATTGGAAACGGAGTGAAGCAATGTTACAAAAGCATGGTGACGTTTACCCAATAAGAGATGCCAATAACAACGTGAAGTATTTACAACAGTCGCCTTATGTTGCAATGGCTAGAAACTTTGGCAAGGCATTTAAGGAAATGCTTTGTGAGTTTGGTTTAACTCCATCATCTAGGAGTAGAATTGTTACAGGTGGTGATAAGCAAGCAACAAAAGCAGATGAGCGAATGAAGTATCTATCAGGATGACAGATAAAGAAACTGAAGTAGATTTAATGTTACCTGACTATAACCCTTACGACCAGTGCGGTGATAGTGAGTTTAAGATTGAAGTTGCAACAAGGGCAGTTGATTTCTTTTCTTTATTCTTAAAACATGACAAAGGAAAGTGGGCGGGGAAACCTTTTCACCTTTCGGCTTGGCAAGTTAGTGTTGTGGCGAATATGTTTGGCTGGATTAGACCTGATGGCACAAGAAGGTATCGTTCTTCATTGGTTGAGTTACCACGAAAGACAGGCAAGAGTCATCTTTGCGCTGGGCTTGCTTTGTATTGTTTGGTTGCTGATAAAGAAGAAGGTGCTGAAGTTTATACAGCAGCCGCCGACCGTGACCAAGCAAGCATTGTGTTTGGTATTGCTAAAAGATTTGTTGAAGCAGACGAATACCTTTCCAGAATGTGTATTGTTTACAGGAATGCCATTGTTGTAGAAAGCACAGGTTCAACTATGAAGGCGTTATCTTCTGATGCTCGAACTGCTCATGGATTAAATGCTAGTGCAGTTATCTGCGATGAGTTGCACGTCTGGACTAAACCAGATGCTAGAGATTTGTATGAGGCATTGGTTACGAGTCAAGGAGCAAGAAATCAACCTTTGACAATATCAATTACTACAGCAGGAACAGCAGAGCCAACATTGTGGAAAGAACTCCATCACTATTCTGAACAGGTAAGGGATAACGTGGTCGAAGAACATTCTTTTCTTCCTGCGTTGTGGTGTGCAAAGAAAGACGAAGCATGGGATGACCCAAAAGTGTGGCATAGAGTTAATCCGTCACTTGGTATAACTACGCCTGTAGAGTTTTACGAGCAAGAGTGTGCAAAGGCAAAAGCGTTGCCCAGTTATTCAAATGCTTTCCGAAGGTTGTACTTGAACCAACCAACCGAAGCATTGAGCCGTTGGTTATCAATGGATGCCTATGACGAGTGCGAAGAAAGATATACTGAAGAACAACTTGAAGGCAGGGCTTGCTATGTGGGTCTTGACTTGTCATCAACACTTGACTTGACTGCGTTGGTATTGATATTTCCAAGAACTGATGAAGAAGGAAAGGGCTATGATGTGTTGCCTTATTTCTTTATACCATCTGAAAACATTGAAAGAAGATACAAGCGAGATGGTGTGCCTTATCCAAATTGGCGGGATGGCGGTTTTATTTATTGCACTGAAGGAGACGTAATAGACTATGGTTATGTTAAAAACAAAGTGATTGAACTAGGTAGAAGATACGATATTAAAGAGATAGCAATAGATAGATGGAATGCTACACAACTGGCAATCACTTTGGAGAACTCAGGTTTTACTGTCGCTTACTTTGGTCAGGGCTATAAAAGTATGTCCGCACCTGCAAAAGAATTAGAAGCGTCAATCATAGGAAAACGATTTAGACACAATGGACACCCTGTACTTAAATGGAATGCGAGTGTATGCTCTGCCGAGGAAGACCCCGCAGGTAATATCAAGCCCTCAAAGAAAAGAAGCAATGAAAGGATTGATGGTATAGTGGCTTGCGTTATGGGTATTGGTAGAGCAATAGCAAACAACGATAGCACAAGTGTCTATGAGGATAGGGGTCTGGAGACTTTATAAATGGGAATAATAAATTGGTTACGGTCAGGCGAGAAAGAAATAAGGGGGCAATTGAAAGACCCGTCTTGGTGGGAGTCAGTGTTTACTGGTTCTTCCACAAGTTCTGGGATAAAAATTACACCAGATAGTGCACTGCACCAACCTGCTGTCTTTGCTTGTGTTAGGGTGATTAGCGAAGACGTGGCATCGCTTCCAATAAAAATCTACTCAAAGGTTTCTGATATGGTGCGGGAAGGTATTGATTCTCATCCTATATCACAACTACTAACAAAGAAACCCAACTCAGAAATGACCCCTTTTACTTTCAAAGAAGTTCTAACTGCTCATGTTTTACTTTATGGAAATGGTTATGCAGAAATAGAAAAAGACAATGCGGGAAATGTTATTGGTCTTTGGATATTACTTCCAGAGAAAATGCAAGTTGGCGTAGTGAATGGCGAAGTAGTTTACGTTTATAACTCAGGAAGTGGTCAAATAAATTATTCAAGCGATAGAATCTTCCACATAAAAGGTCTTGGGCATGATGGGCTAATTGGATACTCGCCAATAGAATACGCAAGGGAAACCATTGGCATAAGTGCCGCTATGGAAAAGAGTGGTGGTACATTCTTTTCAAATGCAAGCCGTCCTTCTGGCATCTTGTCGCATCCCGCAAAGTTATCTGAAACTGCCGCCAAGCGACTTCGAGAAGGGTGGCAAGGCATGTATTCCGGTTCAGAGAATACAGGACGTACTGCAATCTTAGAAGAAGGAATGAAGTGGGAGCAGTTATCAATCCCACACTCAGATTCTCAGTGGCTAGAGTCAAGGCAGTACTCATTACAAGACATTGCTCGTATGTATCGAGTGCCACCGCACATGATTGGCGACCTCAGTAGGAGTACTTTCAGCAATATAGAGTCACAACAGATTGCTTATATGCAAAGTACTTTGATGCCTTGGTTGCGTAGATGGGAACAAGAAATTAACCGTAAGTTAATTGGTGACGATGAGCAAAAAGTTTATGCGGAATTTCTTGCAGAAGAACTGTTAAGGGGCAACACATTAGAAAGATACGATGCTTATAGGATGGCAAGAGAATCTGGTTGGCTTTCAGTAAATGACATCCGCAAAAGAGAGAACCTGAATCCTGTTGAAGGTGGTGATTCTTATATCCAACCACTTAACTTCATTGATTCAAACTTGGCAAATGAAGTACAAGGTGGTGCGATTGAAGGCAGGGCTTGGTTGCATGATTCAGTCAAGAGGGCTGTTGCAATTATTAGAAACAGTTGTACTCGCAAAATGGAAAAGATGACTGATGAAGAATGGCAAGAATGGGTGATTAACCAAGATGTACAGTTAAAAGAAAAGGTAACAAAAATTATAGATGGCTCATGTAGACAATTAGAATTAAATTCTTTAGACGTTGCCAATGTACTAATCGAAACTTGCGAGTCAGCAATTAAAACATCTCAAACAAAAAAGCGTAGTTGTGAAAACTGTACTGCATGGGCAAACAGTTTTATGGATGAAGCGACCTTAGACATAATACTTAAACGGAGTCAAGAAAATGAATAAAGAAGAAAACAAAACAATGGAAAAAGAAACTCGGATTTGCGATGACTTGCATCTTGCGCATACTCGAAGTGAAGATGGCGTTGAATCTGAAGCACCAAAGATTGTTGGGTACGCTTCTGTCTTTGATTCTATGTCTGAAAATCTTGGTGGGTTCAGGGAGTTAATACAGCGTGGAGCGTTTGCAGAATCACTTGCAAACAATGATGAGGTTCATGCTTTGTTTAACCATGACGATAATAAAATACTTGGTAGACGAGGTGCGGGTACTTTGAACTTGTGGGAAGATGACCATGGTTTAAGAGTTGAGATAGACCCACCAAACACAACAGACGGCAATGATGTAGTCGAACTTCTGAGAAGAGGTGACTTAGTTTCGATGTCTTTTGGTTTTTACAATATCAAAGACGATTGGGAAACAAGAGATGGCGAGGACATTAGAACAATCAAAGAGGCAAAACTTTTTGATGTATCGGTTGTAACTAATCCTGCTTACCAATCAACTGAAGTCAATGTCCGTTCTCATGAGGAATATGTAGCAAGTAAAGAAGTTGAGAATACAGACTTCGATGCTGTTGGCGAAACTATCGACTTGCGACTTCGACTACGTTTAGCAGAGGAAGCATAATGTCTTATAAAACCAAATTGAAACTGTTTGAGTTAAGCACGATGATACTTACTGTCTGTATAACTTCGGTCATTGTTTTGCTCACTTGCAAGGCAACCCACTAATGCTGTTCTGGAGCAGATACATAATAATAGCAAGACCAGAAACAATAGCAGTTGCTTTATTATTTTTATGGTGATACTATAACTAATAGCCCATTGGCTAAACTTCGCTTGCCGTAGCAAGATTCGTTTTTAATTTTACAACAAACTTACAGAGGAAAGACTATGTCTATTAAACAAGCACAAGAAATGCGAGATGAGCGATGTAAACTTATTGCAGATGCTCGAGCAATAATGGATAGTGCTGAAACTCTCGATGTGGAACAACGCCAACAGGTAGATACCATGTTGGATGATTCCGACCTTCTAAAGAAGGACATTGACCGAGTGGAAGCATTGATGAAAGAAGAACGAGCAATTAAAGAATCAGCAGGTAAATCTTCTGAACTTGCACTTGCCGAACCACAAGAAGAAGTACGGTCAGGTGTTGAAACAAAAGAATACCGTGATGCTTTTATGAACTATTTACGCAATGGTACTTCCAAAATGTCAAGCGAAGAACAGCGAGTAATGGTTGAAGGTACAAATACTGCGGGTGGTTTTACTGCACCAATGTTTGCATTCGGTCAAGCAACTTTGCAAGATATGATTATTGAAACAATGGACTCGGCACAAAACTTTACACAGTACGCGACTTCAATGCAAGTTGGTGGTCAAATTACAGTGCCAGTACAGAACGCAGTTGGAACAGCCGCTTGGACTACGGAAAATGCTGCTTACAATGACTCAGAAACCACATTCACTCAATTAGTTTTCTCGCCATACAAGGCAACAAGAATCCTAACGGTTTCACAAGAACTTCTTTCAGATGCTTATGTAAACATGGAAGGTTTCTTGGCAGGAATGTTTGGTCGTAGTTTTGCAACTTTACTTAATACTGCATTCATCTCTGCCGCATCGGCATCAACAACTTCACCAAGTGGTGTAATGAATGACTGCGATAACGGCGTTACTTCCGCAACTCGTGATACCATTATCTGGTCAGAAGTTTTAGACCTGTTCTATTCGTTGAAAGAATCCTACCGTGCAAATGGCACTTGGTTATTCAACTCACGAACTGCGGGTTACCTTCGCAACCTAAACACTGGTGCAGGTGGCTCATATATTTGGCAACCTTCAGCACTTGTTGGTGAGGCAGATACGCTAATGGGCAGACCTGTTGCAATTAACGATGCTTGCGATGACTACGATGCAGGAGTTGGTGGCAGAGCAATACTGTTTGGTGACTTATCTTACTATTGGATTACATACCAAAACGGTATGAACTTCCAACGCTTGGATGAACTTTATGCCGCTTCTGGAAATGTTGGACTGAAGGCTGATGTTAGAGTTGATGGTCAACTTACATCAAGCGAAGCAGTTAAAGCATGGACATCCAGTTAATAAACTGAACGGCTACATAAAGGGAGAGGGTTAGACAATCGCCCTCTCCCTTAACCGTAGCAGGAGAATAAAATGAAGTACGAAGTATTGAAAGACGGCACTGCAAAAGATGGTCGCTCTTTTTCTGTTGGTGCAATAGTTGAACTTGATAAAGAATATGCCGAGCACTTAGTAAGCAAAGGTGTAGTTCGACCAGTAAACTTTGAAAAGCCACGACCAAAAAAAAGTAGGGCTGTTAGTAAACCAAATGACCTTGAACAAGCGGTAGACAAAGAATGAGTTGGAGAAGTTTCAAAGTAACAACACCACCGGCTTCCTTACCAATCTCGGTTACAGAAGCCAAGTCACAGTTGCGGATTGATATATCAGATGATGATACTCTTCTCAGCAACTACATTACCGCCGCAACCAAAACGTTAGAAGTGTTGATGCGAAGGGCTTTTATTACTCAGACAATTACTTTGAAGTATGACAAGTTCCCTTCAACATCAGATGGTATTGTTTTACCAAGACCGCCATCTATTGCTGTTACAAGTATCCAGTATGTTGACACTGATGGTGCTACACAAACTTGGGCAGGTGGAAATTATACTTTGGATTCAACTTCTGAACCCGCAAGAATTACCCCTGTCTACAATGTAGATTTTCCTGATGTTAGAAGTGCAACGCCTAACTCAGTCACTGTTGTTTATACCGCAGGATATGGAACCGCTGGTTCAGATGTTCCTGAATCAATACGACTTGCAGTTCGTTTACTTGTTGGGTCTTATTATGAAAACAGAGAAGCAACAACAATCCAAAGGGTAACTGAGTTGCCACTTGGTATTCAAATGTTAGTTGCTTCAAATGAAATACCAGAGGTGTTTTAATGCTTGCGGGAACCATGAAACAACGAGTGAGTATCCAATCGCAAAGTACAACTTTGGATGGGTATGGTGAACCCGCAAATACTTGGACAACCGATTCAACAGTTTGGGCTTCAATCGTTCCACTAAGTGGAACTGAGCAACAAGTTGCAGAAGGAACTACAGGCATAATTACTCACCGAGTTATGATGAGATACAACACAGATGCTTCCCCACAGAAAAGATTATTATTTGGTTCAAAGGTTTTAGGAATCGAGTCAGTTATAAATACAAATGAAGCAGACAAGGAATTGCAATTACTTTGCAGGGAAGAAATAAACTAATGGTAGAAATACAAGATACAACTCTTGGTGTTGGTGGTTCTTTTGGTGGAATGAACTTTAATGTTGGCACAAGAAGTATGCAAACAATATCAATGGGTGACGCTACGAGTGGCATTGTTGGTTTGAAGGCGTTGGATGATATGTTAGAAAGAATGCCCAAAAAGATTCAGCAAGCGATTATGAGAAAGGCAATGCAACAGGCACTAAAACCTTTTTACCAAGAAGCAAAAAGATTGGCACCAGTACAGTGGCAAAGGTATGAGATATGGAATTATAATGGTGGGTTCTATAGTGATGTGTTTAACCAAATAACTCGTAAGCGTAGAGGTAGATTGAAGAAGTCAGTTGCTCGAAGAACAAAAAGTAACAAGTGGGCTCACACATTTTCTGGTAACCTATATTCAAACATCAAAAAGTTTAGGACATATTATTCTCACTTGACTGAATGGGGAACCCAAGGTCATTTCATAAACAATTACTTTGGACAAAAAGGTCACAAGAAATGGGTTAAAGGGCAAAAGGCGCAGAAGTGGATGACTAGAGCGTGGAAGAAAAAATGGAAAACATCAATGAGAAACTTTAGTAGAGTTATTAAAGCAGAAACGAAAAGGCAGTTTAGGATTTATGTGATGCAATTAAACATGGAAGAAAGACGAGCAATGGTATCGAGTATTTAGATGGCAGACGAAATAGAAAAAGCAATTAGAAGTGTACTTGTTGCGGATACAGATGTCAATGATTTGGTGTCTGGTCGCATCTATCCTTACATGAGGCAACAAGGGCAGGACTTTCCTGCAATAGTTTACACTTTGGATTCAACCGAACCTGCACATGGTTTGGGTGGCTCGTTAAGTTTGACAAGGGCTAACTTAGCAATCGAGCAATGGGCAGAAACTTATAATGAGGCAAAGCAACTTGCAGAAAAAGTTAAAAATGCCTTGGATAACTATTCTGGTACAAGTGAAAGCGTGGCAATAAAAAGTTGTTACCACGATAACGATAGTGGGAATGTGGACATCTCACCAATAGGTCTTGATAGAGGAATGTCCTCTATCGATAGTGATTATGTAATTTGGTATATTAGTTAACAACAAGGAGAAGCCCAAATGGGAGCAGTAACATCAAATGGAACAACAATAACAGTAGACAGCCAGTTAATTGGTGACGTAATATCTATAGCCGCTGTATCGGTAGCAGTCGCAACAATAGATTCAACAGACTTGGACTCAACGTGGCGAACCTTCATTGGTGGAATTAAAGATGGTGGCGACTGTAGTTTTGAGATAGCGTATGACCCAAGCGATGCAAGTCATACAGCATTAGAAGCAGATATTGACGGTGGAAGCAAGGATGTAAGCATTGCTTGGAGCGATGCCACAACTTGTACTTTTAGTGCAATAATTACTTCTTTCTCCCCAAGTGCAGCGATTGATGATAAACTTACTTGCAGTGTAGGAATGAAAATCACAGGAGCAGTTACTTTCTAAAACGGAGATACCATGCTGGATAAAAAAACTATTCTAAACGCTGATGACCTTCCACGGGAAAAAGTTTCCGTTCCACAGTGGGGCGGTGATGTATTTGTGAGAACGCTTACAGGTGCAGAACGTGATGCCTTCGAGCAATCATGCGTAAGCAACAAAGGCAAGAGCAAGGACATAAATCTGGTCAACATTCGCGCTAGGTTATGTGTCTTGTGTATTTGTGAGGAAAATGGTATGCGCTTATTCAACGCCAAAGATGTTGAAGCCCTTGGAAAAAAATCTGCGGCTGCACTAGATTTATTGTTTAGCGTAGCCCAGCGACTCAACGGGCTTGGGAATGAAGATGTTGAGGACTTGGTGGGAAACTAAAGAGCCGCCCAGAGCGGCGTTTCTACTTTTCCCTTGCGTTGGCTTTAGGCATGACAGTTAGAGAATTGTTGCTGCGAATAGATGCTAAGGAACTCGCTGAATGGTCTGCCTATTATTCGATTGAACCATTTGGTACATTTAGGTCTGACTTGCAAGCGGGAATTATTGCCAGTACAGTCGCAAACTGCAACAGGGCAAAAAACAGCAAGACGTTCTCGCCAGATGATTTTATGCCAATTGGACAGCATGGCAAACCAAAGATAATGAGTGGTGAAGAAATGAAGTCGGTAATGATGGGAATAGCAAAAGAAAAGAGCGAGCAATAGCATGGCGACAATAGGCAATCTTTGGATAAACATAAAAGCAAACACTAGGAGTTTACAGCGTGGTGTAGGTGGGGCAAAAAACTCTCTTGCCGCTTTTGGTAAGTTTATGATGAACCCCGCGGTGCTTGGAGTTGCGGCTGTTACTGCTGCTATAGTGGTGTGGGCAAAGTTGGGAAAAGCAATAGTAAGTGGCTTGGTGTCTGCTGTAAAAGAATCTGCAAAGTTTAACCAATCTATGGCAAAGGTTGGTGCGGTCACGATGAAAACTGGAAAAGAGTTTGATGTGATGAGGAAGAAGGCACTTGACTTAGGTAGAACAAGTGTCTTTACTGCTGACCAAGTTGCAAGTGGTATGCTTGCATTGGCAAGGGCAGGTCTTGATGGTATAGAAGTCATAAAGTCAATCGAAGGAGTAACAGACTTAGCCGCTGCTGCGGATATGGACTTGGCAGAAGCAAGTGGCGCTGTAGTAAATGCTATGCGGGCGTTTGGCTTACAAGCAGAAGATACTACACATATTGCAGATGTCTTTGCAATAACAATGTCCAGAAGTAACACAACAGTTCTTGAGATGGCAGATGCAATGGCTTACGTTGCTCCTGTTGCTCGCGCTTTAGGTTTCTCGATTGAACACGTCTCAGCAATGATAGGTGTTCTTGCAGATGCGGGTATCAAAGGTTCAATGGCGGGTACAGGTTTAAGACGTGTAATGTCTGCACTTGCGAGCGAAATTGAAGAACATGGGGTAAGGGCTTTAGACGATTGGATAACTGCACAACATACAGTAAGTGAAGACTTGTTAAAGTTTGGACGCCGTGGATTCAACGTAACCCAAGTGCTTGCACTCATGAGAAAGAAAATGCTTGAGTTGGGTGAAGCAGGTATTACCGCTTCTGATGTTGTAAAGAAAATGGCTGAGATGAGAATGGACACTTTGGAAGGTGACTTTATTAGATTGAAGTCTGCAGTTAGTGGGTTCAAGATTGTTGTTGGTGACGAACTCGAACCTGCACTTAGACAAGTAACCGAAGTGGCAACGCACTTAGTAAATGCAATGACTTCTGCGTTTGTTGAATGGTTAGCAGAATCAGACTCACTTGTGTTTAGTACAAGAGAGTTAGAACGAATAGTAGAAAACTTAATTGTAACTGCGGGCATGGGAATTGCTGCAATGGTTCAATTCTTTAATGAATCAATAAGAGAAGCAAGAATTCTTTTTAATGTTGGGCAGATACTTACAGGTCTTTGGGATGCAATAAAAGGTATTGCTGATGGCAAAGACCCTTGGGGTGCAATGACTAACTTGTCTGACATGAAGACAGACGTGATGGATATTAAAGATGCGATAGAAAAAGGGTGGTTGGGAGAAGGCGGTGCTTCGGTAGATGACTTGTTTGACAGGGTACTCAAAAAGTTTAGGGAGAACAGGGACAAACTTCAGAAAGAAATAAAAGCAACAGCAAACAAAAAAGGCAACCTGTTTTTAGAATCGCTTGGTTTGACAGGTGGCGCTGAAGGTCTAAAAGATTTAGATGAAGCAACAATTAAAATCCTAGACAAGATGAGTCAGTTTGGCGAGAAATTAAATGACCAATGGGATTTTCACGGTTGGGAAAAGTTTGAGATAGATGCACATAAAGCAATAGAAGTTCTTAAAAAGATGGGCGGTGAAGAAGGTGCTATTGAACAAGTAAAGGCAATGGTTGAAAGGCAGAGATTGATTACGTCAATAGTAGAAGCAGAAGCAGAAGTCAATGCACTTATACAGACAGGAAATAATACTTGGAATGAAGGTCTTAGTATTCTTGATACTTATAACTTTCAATTAAATCAACTGAATGAAACAACAAAGGTACTTGAACTTAGTGCTGAAGAATACTCGCGTGCTTGGGCTGGTGCAATGGATAATTTAATAAAAAAAGGTCAAGCATTGACTGACGAACTTAGAACGCCGTTGGAAAAATATAAAGACGACCTGAAAGATTTAGAAGGCTTAATGGATTTTGGTTTTATAAGTGAAGATACTTTTAGTCGTGCCGTTGCAAAACTAGAAAAAGAACTGAGTAAGAATGATGTAACACTCGGTGTAGATACTGCTAGTGCGGTTAAGGATTTAACCGAAGGTTTACAAACTGCTTTGGGTACGGTAAAAGTTGCTGGTCAAATATCAGAAACGGAAATGCTTGCAAAAAAATCTGCAAGCACACAAGCACAAATTGAAATACTTACACGGGCGGTTAAAGATAGCAGCGAGGATGTTTCAACAAACACGAAGGACGCAGCCAAGTCCTTGAGTGGGACACTCAAGACAGACGTTGACGGTTTACAAAATAAAATAGAAACAGGCGTTTCAAATGCAACCATCTCAGTACAAGGAATGTCTATGGCATATACCGAGGCGCTAATTCAAACAACCAACGACTTGAATGCGAGGCAATGGACAGAACTACAAAATGTAAACAGGAACCTAATTGACTTAAAGCAAAGGGGTTCTCAACTCACATGACTATCCAATATACAGAACGATTAGGCAGCAGAACACTTGCAAGGTCGGCAGGTTCTTATACTGCTTCTCGAACTTTTTTAGTTTACGATGATGGGGGCGCTTTTCTTTCAGTAGACTCTGCCGTGAACTATGCGGGTGGTGTGAGTTTTAGTGATACCCACCCAAACATAAGCGGCATCTTCGCTAACGGTTTTGATATTTCGGCTTCATCTGAAAGAGCAAATACATGGCAGTTAAAATGGACTTACGCTAAGCCAATAGAAGCGACAGATGCAGGCGGTGACGATGACGAGTGGGAAGATGATGGGGATAACACAGAAATAGACCCTGAAGATGGTGGCGTATTTGAACCACCTGATGGTGAAGATGGCTCAAGTGGTGGTCACGATGAAATAGGCGAAGTTGGCATTGATACCAACTACGGCGATGACGGTGAAGGTGGTGATGTTGAGCGACTATTTACTGGCTATGCTGTCAACGCAACAGTAGCACTGCTTGATGGTTACGTTGCTGGTGCAACTATTCCCACAAATGGAGACCAAGGCGGTGATGACGGCTCACTAATAAGTAGTGGAACAGTTATCCACAAAGGCGGTAGACCTGTAACCATTCCAGTATGCGTTACAACCCTTGCTATTAGTGAAACTTTTTTTGGTCCTGTGTTCTATCTAACTCCCACCAACACAAAAGCGGGTAAAAGAAACAGTGGAAGTTTTTATGGTTTCGATGCGGGTTCTGTTTTATTTTCTGGTATGAGTGTGCAACGCCAAACTGAAACAGCGTGGGACGTTACTTACAACTTTTTATGGGACGAGTGGAGCCACATGCGACAGGTGCCAAACCGAAACTCCGATGGCGAAATTGAACCCAATGAAGATGAAACTCTCGACATCTTTTTTAAGCAACCGTTCCCAAGCCAGACATCATTTAGTTTTTCACCATGACAAAAGGACAATACCCCACAATTCAACATGGTATGGGCAACCTTACGCCAGAATTATGGCGAAGGTTGATGGAGATGTTGCGAAAGTTTGAAGCACCCATACGGGATGAAACTTCTGAACAAAGTGAAGGCGTTAAGGTTTATGAGTCATTCCCTGTCGTTCTTGCAAAGGCAAAATGTATTGACCCTAATAGATATATTTATTCTTGGTCGGCAGTTTCAATTCAAGAAGATAATAGTGTTGCTGCAACAAGTCCAACAAGAACATCAACAGGCGATAATGACGAGTGGGATTATGCAGCAATTAACTTAATGGAAATTGCTAATACAGAAACAAGGGCTTCGGCGGGTGTAAACATGGCAGCAGATACTTACCCCGCAGGTTTTTCTATGCAAGCAATAGGCGGTGGTTCGTGTACAGAAACAGATTGTGAAATAGTTTTGGCTGTAAATCCAATAGTTATGTTGACCAAACTTACTGGACGAACTACCCAAACAGTTGCAAGATATGTATTTAGTAACACCAACGAGCATGACGGCGGTTGTAATTCTGACTTCCTTATTGTTACAGATGGCGTAACGCCACCAACACCTGTTGCCGAAGATGATTTGGCGTATGTTTATGTTGATGAATCAGATGGCGATTTATATTACATGGATGCAGATGGCAATTCTGTTAAGATTGGAGATGTCTAATGAGGCAACGTCTTTGCTGTAACTGTTATCAAGGTGACTTGTGTGACGCAGAAATCTACACAGAATGTGAAGGAGCAGATAGAATTGATACTTGGTTAGTTGATTGTGGCGGTACGGTGTATGATTGTACACCTACGCCTGATTGTTCAGCATGTGCAATTGGCTATGTGACAGGTGTATCTATGACTTTACATGTATATCATGGCGAGGATGAAGGAAGTGGATTTTGTGATGTGGAAACTACCTGTGGGGTGAGTGGTGCAGGGTGGCATTATTTTTATGATGACTGGTGTGACTCGCACTACGAATTAGGCGCGGATGGAACATCATACGATGGCGATTGCCTAGATTCAGATTTGCCAGTTGATTTCTTTTCAGCATGTGGGGATTGTTACACCGAAGCCAACTCTGGTTACAAAGGTATGGTACAAGCGGCAGGAGTTGGAACTAGAGGTCACAGTTCTCTCAGCGAAGAAGATTTAACATGGTACAAAGGTTTTGACATTTCAGGCGATTTGGTGAAGTTCAAAGAAGGCGAAGGTTGCGAAGAATACAGAACAGGTGAAAAGGCACTTTGGAAGATTACGGTATACCAAGAAAATGAAAATACTGCGATAAGGTTTAGATGGTATTTTAGGGATTGTTGCTACCACGAAGAATACCTGTCCATCAACGGTGGTTCTTCGGACGGTGGAAACACATTAAGTGGCGTAGCAAACTGCATAAACCTTACATCAGACGAACATGGCGTAGTTGCCACGGGTGCTACTGACACGATTTTTGAAAAAATTAGTTTGGAAGTATGGGATGAAGAAAAAAACATAATTGAGGAAGATGCTTCGATATATTTTAAGAGGTGCGAAAAGATGCGCTATGGTGCGAGTGGGCTTGTTGACTTTGGATATATGGCGGGCGGGCAGCCAGAAGATTGTGATTGCTCACCGCCACGATATTGTGAAGTCCATTGGGGCGGCAATACTTATGAGTGGACGGCATTTACAGATTGGGTTCAAATTGTAACTGTGGATGACTACAATAACTTTGATAGTTGCGTGGGCGGCAATACGTTTACAGGTTGGACGGGTTATGGTGACCCATATGGTGGTGTTTGTGATGCCGGTGACTGCTATATTACAGGTGTTACATTTACGGCAGTTTCAATATGAGTTTATTTGAACATAGAATTAGTTGGGTTTATGATGACATAGAATACTTTGCAATTCTTCAATGTGAAAATCATGCCAAGATTCTTGAGCAAGGCGTATCCGTTCATCCCAATCAAAAAGAACTGCCAAAAACTATTCCAAAAAAACAACTACCTAAACAGAAAGAAGGTTGTAGTGGCTGTGGCAAAGATGCAACACCCGAACAACTTGCTAAACGAAACGCAGTTGGTTTATCTCGGTTGGTTCGTGGTGCTGCGGGAATGCTTAAGGCAGAATTAGGCATTGGTTCAGCAAGCAAGGAAGTTGTAGCAATGAGAAAAGAACAGTGTAATGATTGTAAGCACTATGACTTTGGAGTATGCACTAACTGTGGTTGTTTCTGTGCCGCCAAAGTTTTGCTAAAATCTGAAAAATGTCCAATAAGGAAATGGTGAATTAAATGAGCAACGTAATTTGGGTTGGAACTGATAGCGGTAATGAAGGCGATTGGGATACCGCAGCGAATTGGACTGTAAGTGGTGGTTCGCCTGCCGTTCCCGTAACTGGCGATGACGTTTATTTTGTTAGTGGCAGCCAAGATGTTACAGATGGCTTTGACCAATCTGCTGTTGCGTTAACAAGTTTGAACTTTGGTACAAAGTATACAGGTAATGTCAATGCTTCATCGTTAGAAATAGACGTAACAACTTTGGACTATGCTTCGGTTGTTGGAGCGTTAGCAATAAAAGGAACACTGACCACCGTGAATGTCTTAACAACATCTATTGATAGCCCTGCACTTGAACTAGATGAATGTACCATAGGAACGCTGCGAGTTACAGGCGGAAAAGGAACTGTGCTACTTTCGGGAGCAGGTGAAGTAAGCGGTGAGACAAATATGATTGGTTGTAAGTCTGTGCGGATTGAAGTTGAAAGTACTTTTGATGTAACTGGTTCTGATGTAACTATTGATGATGGACGGTTAGTAGTTTATTCACCAACAAATTCTATGACGCAGTACGGTGGCGTGTTTGAGTTTGTTGCTGCAACTGGTACACAAAATTCTATCACGATATATGACGGTGTTTGTAGATACAAACCAACAGAAGCAACCACCTTATCTACACTGTTGATGTATGGCGGTTTCTTTGATATGCGGGGCTGCATAGCACCGAGCCACACAATTACAAATGCTACACTTTATTCAGGAGCATACATTGATGAGCGTAACGGTTTGAACAATGCCGTCTACACTAATTCGATTAGTTTAGGCGGGATTATTAAATGTGACTTAGGAAGGTCAGTAACGGTAACATAGCATGGCAACAACTACAACAATCTACGCGGATACTGACGCTAACCTGCGGGAGAATGCGCCCGATACAAATTACAGTGGCAACTCGGTATTTAGAATCGGTCAATATACTGGCTATCGTAGACACGCTGTACTGCACTTTGACGTATCGGCGTACAGTGTCCCTTCAGATATTGTTAGTGCAAAACTATATTTAACTGCTTCTGGCGATACAGGTCCTACTAGAACGATGAAGATTGCACGACTAAACCAAGATTACGTTGAGGCAGAGGTAACGTGGAATGTTGCAAGTACAGGGGTATCTTGGACGGGTGGTGCAGGTGGTGAAGGGAATGGCGCATTTACAGAGCCAACTTATTCAATAAGTGTTGGCGATGGCGAAGGTGACCAAGAAGTTGATATTAAAGAATTGGTAGTTGATGCAATAAATAGAAGGGATGACGAGTTGTGGCTTATTATTTGCTTTGACCCTACGGATACTGCAACGGAAGCGGGAAGAAGTTATTTTTACCCTAGCGAATACGGAACGGCATCATACCGACCAAAGATTGCAGTAACAGTTGCAAGAAGGGTCGTGTGGGATGGTGCATACGATGGTGACGCAGAGAACGGTCTTAATTGGGGTCTAGCAGGAACTGCACCAACAACCAGCGACTATGTACTATTTAATTCTGGCAGCGTTTCTGTGACATCGGGGAGCATTTCTTGTCATTCGTTGTTTATTAGTAAAGATTACACAGGTGAGATTTTAGCAACAGGTGGCGGTGCGATTAATTTAGTTAGTTCAACTTCCGATACTGGCAATGTTGCGGTTATCAAAAAGAAAATTGGCAGGATTCATTTAAGCGAATATGATGATTATAACAGGACGGTTTACATCTTGGATACACCAAGCGATGAGTGTACTTTTGAAACAAGAGGGGGAAACAGTTTCGATGTATTTGTGGACAAAACTACTGGCATGTTGAATGTGGTTGGCGATAGCAACCTGATAGTTGGGTTTAACAAAAACAAAAAACGAGTAACAACATCGGGAACAGTAACAGATATTATTGCGTGTGGTAAAACGGTGTACTTAGATAATGGGTGTAACGATTTAACTATTTGTAATAATGGAAAAGTTGTATGCAACTCTGGTTCAGTAAATGATATAACGATTGGCAAAGGTATATTTTCTCAAAAGTCAATTGCAGTAAATGATGTCGTAATGTACGGCGGTGAGTTTAACTTTAAAGATAACGAGAATGCAGTATCAGACACAAATGATGTAACACTATACCAAGGGTCTAAGTTTATTGCGAAAAGCAATTCTGTCGATTGGACTCCGCAAGGTGATTTAATTATATGGGGCGGGAACTTTACAGTTGATTCCGCACAGATTACAGTGGTGTAGCAAATGACTAATTACGCAAAGTTTGCAGCCATCAGTTGTACACATTGCCCGTACCAAAGCGAACGTGCAATTGACAAACTACTTGAAGAATTAAAAGGCAGAAAACTTACGCACTTCATCCACTGTGGGGATGTGGTCGATGCAGAAGCGGCAAGTGTTCACAATGATAACGAACCAGTTGGGCATACGTTAATTGAAGAATATAAAGTTGCGGCACACATGCTTTCGAGAATCCGCAAGGCATTAGAACCTGACACTAAATTAGTGTTGTTAGATGGCAACCATGACGATAATATCCAACGCCCCGATTCACGCAGGATAAAATATGACCTGCGTGAACTTTGCAACCCAAGAAAGATTGAAGGCGTAGCAGATGAATATAAACTTTGGCAGCACGTTCCGTACCGTCATGGTGCAAGAGGTTGTTACCAACTTGGTGCGGTGATTTTCAGTCATGGTTTTTCAACTGGTGCAAACAGCGATGAGTTAGAAGCCATACAATTGGCGATGGCGTGTGGCGGTCATGCGCACAGGTTGATTGTTAGAGGGCATACACACCGCCCTGTACCGCCCACACAGTGCAAGCGTAGTGCAAGGGTCAAACTACCGTGGCACTATTGCAATGTTGGCTATATGGCGTTTGATGACCGCCCCGCATATACTCACCGCTTCGACATCCAACAATGGGGAAGGGCTTGTTTAGTTGGGGAAACCAAAATAGGACGGGCAGACCGAGTTGGAAAAGATGCGTGGAAAGCACAACTAATACCACTCGATTAAATACACAATCTCAAAAACTATCATATTTGATATGTTTTTCGTTTCATTCTTAAGTTGCGACAGTTTACGCGCTAGGTGCAACAACTTATACCTTATATGTATTTGGCTTGTTCTGTTATAATGCACCGATATATCGAAAGGAACGGACTCCAATCGTCAAACGAGATAGCCAATGTATTGGCAACGAGGGGAGTCCAAAAGTTAAAAGGAGTTGCCAATGGCACTCAAAGCAAAACAGCCGAAAGCGAAGGACGCTCGGCTAAAATTGTTTATGTATGGTGATGCAGGGGTGGGTAAAACTACTGCCTCTTGCGTACTACCTGCACCTTACATAATTGATACTGAACAAGGTACAAACAATTACTCGGAACTCATAACCAAGGCAGGTGGTGCTGTGTTCCAAACAACTTCAATGGATGAAATTATTGAAGAAGTAAGACAGTTGCGTAAAGAAAAGCATGATTACAAAACTTTGGTAATAGATTCATCCACACCCGCATACTTTGACTTGATTGAAAAGTGTGAGGAAAAAGTTGGCTCAGAGTTTGGCAGACACTATGGTGAAGCAAACAAATACATGAGGCGGTTAATTAACTTGCTCATGGATTTAGATATGAATGTTATCTTCACAGCACATAGTAAAGTTGTGTATGGCGATGATATGAAAAAGATGGGCACAACCTTTGATGGTTGGAAGCGTTTGGATTATATCTTCGACCTTGTTTTAGAATTGCGAAAGATTACACCAACAAACAGGAAGGCAAAAGTTGTGAAGACACGGCTCGATGGCTTCCCAGATGGCGATGTATTCGATTGGACTTTTGATGCGTTGTCTAAACGATATGAAGTTAAAGAAATGGAACGTGAAACTGTTGCTGTTAAAGTTGCGACAAAGAAACAGATTGAACAGATAACAAAGATTGCCGAGAACATCAATGAAGGTAATGAGTTTGTTTCTGAATGTATTAAAAGAGCAAGAGTAGGCGTCTTAGAAGATATGCCACAAGACAAGGCAGACAAAATGATTGAAGCAATGAAAAAGAAAATAGGAGCAATAGAATGATTGAGTATAACCCAGAAGATGCAACTGAAGCAAATGACTTTCAACCTTTTCCTGTTGGCGAGTATGAGGCAGAAGTTATTGAGGCAGACCAAATGGTTTCAAAAGCAGGCAATGATATGATACGCTTAAATCTTGTTGTTACTAATGACAAGGGTGGCACTACAAGAATTTATGACTACATAGTTATTCCTAATACCTTGTTCAAACTTAAGTCTATTTGCAGGTGTTTAAGTATTGAGTTTGATGGTACACTTGATGAGCAGATTTTAGTAGACCAAAGAATGAAAGTTAAGGTTGGGATAGAAAAAGGTGATGACAAGTATCCCGCAAAGAATAGAATTGATAGATACATTGATGGCATAGGTTCAAACAGTACACCTGTTGAGACTCCCACTATACCGAAAGATGATATACCATTCTAAAACTGAGTACCAAGTTATCCTTTCGCTTGTGGGGTGGGAGAAATCCTGCCCTGCAAGTTTTTGGATACGGCAAAGATGAAAGGACTTATTGATGCCGAAGAAAAAAACAAACAAGATGCCAGCGATATTATTTTATACTGGCGATTGGTTGAAAGACCCCGCCATAAGATGTTGCAGTTTAGAAGCAAGAGGATTGTGGATTGAGATGTTGTGTTTAATGTATGAGTCACCACAACGAGGGTACCTATCTCTCGCAAACGGAGTTGGCGTGTCTGACGTTCAGTTGGCTAGGATGGTCGGAGCATCGATTGAAGAAGTCAAACGCATCACAGGCGAACTGAAGGCTTGTGGCGTGTTCTCAGAAACCAAGGACGGAATTAAGTATTCAAGGCGTATGGTTTCAGATGAATTAGTTAGAGCAGATAAAAGTAAGGCAGGGAAGAAAGGAATGGAAAGCCGTTATAGCAGAAACGATAACAAGCCACCTAACAGAGAGGTAACAGTTGTTGAATATGAATATGAAGATGAATCTGTAATTGATTCTTCTAATAATTATTTAGTAAATAGAAAGTCAAGAGAAAATAATAAAGCAATTGACTTTGTATTAAATGCAATACCTAAAAACCGTTTGCAGAATCCAAGCAAGACACGGATGCAGATTCGCAGGGTGTTAGATGTTGCAATTAGTAATGGTAAAGATGAGATGGATTGTGCGACATTGCTTGCCGAGCGTTTTGGTTTGTACTACAAGTCGCAAGAAGGTAGTGGTGAGTATTTTAAGTCACCGCACAAATGGTTAGAAGAAGATTGTCATTTAGTAGACCCAAGCGTTTGGGACTCACGAAAAAAACCCCAACCCACAAGTGGTTGGGATTCAATTAAGAAAGGAAATATAAGCAATGAATTATAAACATACGGCAGAACGGATGAGGTATTTGGCTGAATCCCACCTAGAATTTGTTGAGTCGTTAGAAAACAAAGCACCACTCGTCTTACAAGACAAGACAGAGGTGTATAGTTTTTTGACTGACGATAATGTCTTGTACGCTGTGCATCTTACTTATGTTTATGCTTGCAAGCAAAGACATGACATAGAATCTCAGGTTGAAGGCAGGAACTTTATGGTTACTGGTTTGTATTGGATACCCAATGCAAGTCAGACTCCTATTGAGGTTGATGGCTACGAAGAACTTACTGATAGATGTAATGAGTTTATGAAGATTAAGTTTGATATTGAAGATTGCTATACCAAATATGATTTTGGTTATGAAGAAGAAGAAGAAGAAGAACTTGCGTATGGTAATAAATCAAGTGATAACCCTAACCCTGTAGACCATGAGCGAGGACACTACTTATGAGTGATAAGAAACAAAAAGAAAGCGAAACTTTTAAGGCAGTTGGTATGATGGTTGGATATGCGTTGGTAAACTTTACCAAAGGAGCATTCTTTGTACTCGGTGGTTACTTTGTATTACGGTTAGTTGGTGTGTTGCAATGAATGAAATAGAAACAACAATAGACAGGAACGCCGAATGGGCAAAGTCAATTGAGGTAATGGAAGGTCTGTTTCCTAAATGGCAACCGTCAAAAGAACAAGCGGAATCATGGACAAAAAAGTTTGGGATGTTAAATCCTGAATGGTTTAGGGAAGCATTGCATTTAACTTACCACACTTACAATAGCGATAGCCCAAAACCTAAATGGGTTGCAGAAATGTTTAGACAAGTTAGTGCAGGGCATCGAGGTATACCATTGAATGAGTCAGACGGTGCATCAATTCGACATCAACAAGAACAAGAGGAAAAGGAGTTACACGAGTTGCAAGCGAAGGCAGACAGAGAACGTGTTTGTAAAGAAGTTGCAACGTGGACACCCGAAGACGCAACACATTGGGCAACCTTGTTTGCAAAAAAGTATAATGGTATGGTTTCTGAAAGGAATAAACTAAACGACATAACAACATGGTCGGACACCTTTACCCAGTTTGTTTTTGTGTTTAGGAAAATGCAGACGCAATAATAAAAACAACCAACGCAAATACTGCACATAATGACAGCGCCCTCACGATTCAATTGTGAGGGCGTTTTTGGCAATTGCGTCATATATATATGTATTGGTGCAGATTTATCTGCGTTTTTAGCGTAATAAATGCAAAAATCACGTTTTTTTCATATTTATAGGCATATATGGCGATTATTGATGTATATTAAACAAATACAAATTGATTCTTATTGAGTTTAGGCACTAACGGTTGGGAATGAAAAAGCCAACGAAGTACAATCATAAATCGAAAGTGATGGTTGGAACAAAAGTCAAACAAGAATTCAAAAAAAGTTAGGCAGATTGGACAATGACATTCAACCGCGAATCAAAGCGAAGCGAATCGAGTCAACAACTGCAACAATTTTTTTTGAGTTTGAAAGCGAACGGCGACACGCACAAGTAGCATCGAGAGAATCAACACATAAGAACGAATACGAAGTTGTAATCAAGTCAACAAATGTAGCAACGCACTATTGCACCAAGACATTACAAGTAATTAAAAGTTACGAGTTGTAAAAGAATGTTATTTACAATCGGGCAACACTTGTTAGTTGTAGTCGAGTGAACAAAGTGAAACTTGCAATTGCATAGTTGATAAGAATATTGAGTGCGTAAATTAAACACTCACAAACTTAGCAAGGGGATAAGTAACACGAGCCGAAAGGTTGGTGTTGCTATTTGTTAGTTAGGTATTTTTATTAAAGCCGAAAGGCACAACGAAAGGAAACAGTTATGAAATATGGACACAGAATTATTCTTGTACCACGCGAGTCATTCTATACGGAGTTTGCAGAAGAGATTGCAAAGAAAATCAATTCAGATGATTCTGACAATGTGGAAACCTGTAAGCGGTTTGGATATGACTTAAAGAAACTTATTAAAACACTCGACTCACCACTTACTGATGAAGAACGAGATTGGTACGAAGGTCTTGCCGTATCGCTCGCAAAAAACGAAGTACGAAAATAACAAACAATTCTTAGAAAGGATAAAACAATGATTACTAGAAAAGATTTGAACGCAATAGCAAACACACTAAACCAACGTATTCAACTTTACTTGAAGCAAGACGAGTTGGACAAAGCAAAAGCAGTTTGGTTCACAGCAGAAGAAATGTACCACACAATGGTTTCACTGAATCCAAAAGTACAATACACAAAATGGAAAGAAGCAATTTGTGTTGGGTTCAGTTATGGCGAGTTGTTTGAAGACCAACGTGCAATGACTAACGCAGAATGCTTGGATACAGCAATGGCTTTGATTGAAGCAGGACATGAAATGGAAACAGTAACAATGGATGCCTTAACAACAGTTGACGAAAGTTGCCCGATAACAAGTAAGGATTGGGAAGTTGTTATGGAACGAATGAATACACTGGAACAGTGTGAACACTACGAAGCAATCGGACGAAAATTAACAGAACGAAAGTAAACAAACAATTCTTAGAAAGGAATTACACAATGAAGAAATTGACAAAAAATCAAGTACGAGTATCGACAAGCGACTTCAGGTTCGCACATGGAAAATCACCAAGAGGATTCGGTGGTTGGGTTTTCGAGTTCAACCACGCTTTTGTGGAACGCGCCCCAACTGGTTCATTCGCCGAGGCAAAGAAGTGGGCAATCAATCGAGCCGTTCAACTTGGAACAACAACCGTAGAAGTTTGCAGTTAAACAAACCGCCAACTGGCACAACGAAAGGAATTACACAATGAAACTTACCAAAACAAAAGCATCAGAATACAACTACGGTATACACATCGACCATTACAGCCACGCAATGTGGGCTGTTGTCGATTCAAATGGCAACCAAGTTTGTGAAGTATTGAATAGCAACATTCACGGTTGGCAAATAATAGTAACAACTGATGAAGGCAAGAAGCAAACAGTTGCAGACAGTGAAACAGGAATGACTTGGAAGCACACAACCAGAAAGCAAGTTTCAGATTTAGCACTTGCTTGGGCAACGAATCTCTAAAAGGAATTAGATATGAAACTTGAAACAGTAAAAGAAATTGCAAGCAAAAGAGGAATAAGCATTCAAGCGAATATAACTCATGTAACTTTGCTTACAGACACAAAAACAATTAGTCTGAACCTGACAGTTGCGGGCAATGTTGGACATACGAGAAAACAAGTTGAGCGTATATGCGACAACTTGGTTGCAGGAAGAATTGGAATACAAAGAAAATAACAAACAAGGCGAAAGCCGAAAGGAATTAGTTATGAGTAAGAAACAAAAGCACGAAGGTTTTAGTGAAGCGATGCAACCAACAATGGAAGCATCAGCAAAGGCAATGGAACAAATGATTGCCGACAACACGCCAACTTACACAGACAACATCGAAGAGGTGTACAAAGGTCATACAATCATCGTTGATAGAATCAATGGTGACAATCCGTTTGGTTGTACTGACCAAAGAATGGGTTGCTATCCAAGAACGTGTATTGTGCCTGATGGTGAATACAAATGGATTGCAGTTACTTGGCATGTAAAAGCAGCCAAGCGCATCATTGACTTTTATGTTGGTGATATTACAGAAGAAAAGTTTGACAAACTTAATGGTTCAAACAATGACAATTGGTATGGAAATCTAATAGCGAAATGATGGGGAAGTATATCAATTTTAATCAAGAAAGGAATTAAGTAATGAAGTATCTTAAATGGATATGGGAATTGGTAAATGATTTGGCAAGGGCTTTAACCCAAAGTGGATACATTGAAGTATTGCCAGATGATAAAGACAAACACCGAGAAGATTATTTTGAAGGTGTTAGAAAAGAGTTAGAAATGTTAGAAGAAAACAAGTAAGCGTTTTACTTGTTACAAAAATTAGTATGGGGCTTGGTTGCACGGTGTAGCCAAGTCCCTTGTTTATGAAAGGACAAAAAAATTATGAGTCACGAAATAGAAAAACATGACAAGATAGTTGTTGCAAAGGAACAAGCATGGCATGGTTTAGGAATTGTTGTTGAGGAAGCACCAACACCATACCAAGCATTGCACATTGCAGGAATGAATTGGGAAGTTGGCACTTGCCCATTGTATGGTTTGGTTGAGGGTGAAGGTACACAAGAACCAACTCGAGTAGTGTACGAAGACAGATATGGTTTGTATCGTAAAGACCTCAACCTAATGCTTGGCAACTGTTCTGAACATTATGTACCAATCCAAAACGTGCAAGTTGCAGACCTAATCTATGACGTTGCACATAGCGAAGACATTAAAGTTGAGTCAGCAGGTTCATTAAAGAATGGACAACGCATTTTCTTTCTTGTTGAGTTAGGTTCGATGGGATTACAGAATGGCGATGACGTTATCAAGCAGTATGCGTTCTTTCACACTGGTCACGATGGCAAGACAGGTTTGAGTGTACGGCAAACAAATGTTCGGGTAGTTTGTGCAAACACCGAAGCAGCAGCAATGCGAGATTCAAGCATACGGTTACGGCACATGGGCGAGAACGCTTATGACCTTGATGCTGTACGAGCAAAGTTGGGTGACATTAGAGCACAAGCAAAGTTGTTTGAGCAACTCATGGAAACAGCCATTGAAACAGAATGGGATGACGCAATGATGAGTGAATACTTTATCAAGACTTGGAAGCAAGGTAAAGGCAAACCGTTGCCAACAGACCAAGAGTCAAAAGCGTTTACTAAGTTTGCAAACACAATGCAGACATGGCATGACTACGCAATGAAGCATGAGCATCAAGCGAACTGTCATGGCACAGCATACTCAGCGTTCCAAGCAGTTACCCAATATGCAACTCACGATATGAACGTAAAGGATATGGGCAACGGCAAAGACCAAGCAAGACAGTTGAATACATTGTTTGGTGGCGGTAGCAGACTTGGTGATTCAGCAGGCAAGAACCTTACACTAGCACTTAAATAAGAAAGGCGCAGCAATACAACATCGGCAATAGTGTCGATGTTGTTTGCTGTTTTAATTATGAAGATTACAATTTACGAAGTAGACACAGGATATTTTATTGCAGACAATGTAAAGCATGGACAAGAGTTTAACACAGGTGAACCAAAGAAATTTTTTACTAAGAAACTTGAAGCAGAAAAATGTTTTAGGCGGGAAACAAAGCGACTACGTTGTGATGATGTAGATTGGTATGCTGTTACGCTGAAAGAAAAAACATTTGAAGGTTCACCAAGAGCAATAGTTGCAACAGCAAATGGCGATAGATTGGTTGAGCAATGTTGCGTAGTATGGAAATTATTAGATGCTTTTCAATTGACAGAACTCGAAGTAATAAAGCGAAGCAATGATATGAACAAGTGGAAAGTTAAAAGGATAAGAATATGAGTTTTTTAGAAAAAGCAATCGTGCAAATGTATACAAAGCAAAGTGACTTCAGGAAAAAGTATTACGATAACAATTCAGATAACCAGAAAGGAGTAATGCAACCAACATCATTGGAAGCATTGGAAAGTATTGACCGCATGAGCATAATGGAAAAAGTTTTGTGTGAGTTAAAGATTTTACAATCGACTGATGATGAGTTGGAACAACGTATGGAACTGCGACACCAAACTCTTAGCAGTAGCCGTAGAGGTTGCGTAGTTAAAGGATGGGTAGTACCAACAGGAAAGAAACGACCAACACGTTCAGGCAGGAATGCAAATGTTTGGGAGTTGACTGAAGAAGGCAAAGCAAAAGTAAAAACTATTTTAGAAAGGATAGAACAATGAGTAATATGAGTTACTGTAGATTTGAAAATACCACAAGGGACATGAGCGATTGTATGGATGCACTAGAAGAAGCAGATTGGAATATGGATAGTCTAAAACAAGATGCTTCAGAAGATTATGAGCAACCCGCAATGGACAGGTTTATAAAACTGTGCAGACGAGTTGTAAAGATTATGGGTGAAACAGAAAGGAAACAAAATGTTTGAAGCAATTAAATTGGCAAGTGAACTTCATCAGTTGAATACACACAACAGGCAAATGGTTTTTGGTTTGCTTAATGACTTACTTGAAAGGGATAAGGATAAGATGTTAGTCAGAGATGAAAACGGTGAGCCGTTTAATCGACATGGTGGCGTAGGTCAGTTGGTTCAGCCACAAAAGAAACTTGATGTCTATTGCTAAGGTGATGGAATAGATTGAGGAAGCCCTCATACAACGAAAGTTGTGTGGGGGTTTTTTTTTGGACTTTTTTTACCTAGGACAAAGAATAAACAGATACGATATTAAATAGAGCAAGTAGTATGAAACTTACACAAGACATTATGGACGACCTAGCACATATCACGTTGAGGTGGTCGAGGCGAATGCACTATCTATTCCCACTATGGGAAGAAGATGAGTTGCGTAATGAAGCATTCTTGGTAAGCATCAGATTACTTGAACGTGGACGATACAAACGAGAGTTGTCTTCGCTGTCCACCTTCCTCTGGCACGCATTGAAGTTTGATGTTGGTCATAGGTACAAGCGTGCAAATGCCCAAAGGTACTTAACTTGCCCCGATGGTGTAAGGCGTTATCAGCAAAAGGAGTTGAGTCAATGCGACCTAACCAAAGCACAGCAGTACGAATATGACGAAAAAAATACTGATGACGATATGCCTCTGTCTTTCATTGATGTACAAGTAGTACACAATGAGTGGGCTTCGGGTAGAATTCAAGGACATACCGAAAAGGATTTGGTTATGCGAGGTATGAGTTTGAAAGAACAACGAAGGCAAGCACAGGAGTTCAAGAATAACTATGAACAGCAGAGCAAAAGGTGCGAGAGGTGAACGGTATTATGCTAATTGGTTGAAACAAACTTTTGGTTTGAATGCAAGACGTGGACAACAGTATTGTGGCTTGGCAGGTAACGCTGATGTAGTTGATGGCTTTCCAAATACTCATGCAGAGGTTAAGTTCGTTGAGAAACTAAACATTGATAAGGCAATGGAACAGGCATCAAAGGATTGTGGAAACAGTATTCCTTATGTTGCACATAAGAAGAATAGGTGTGATTTACTAATTACTATTAAGGCAAAAGACTTAAAGGCGTTTAGCGAAAGTGTAATGGGTGTAATGAATGACAAGTGACCAAGACCCATTCCAATCAATAAATGGTTGGACTGAAAACAAGAAATTAGTTCTACATAGACTAGAGGAGATAGAACATCATGTGCGTAGTATGGAAAAAAGGATTAGCAAGATTGAAAAAGATATTGCCGTTCAGAATACACAGACTAGAATCTTTGCAGGTATCATTGGTGCGGTTGCAGGTCTTGTTCCTGCTTTGCTTTCTATCCTTATGGCAGGTAGGATGTAGTGCAATAGGTAGAATGTTTAATCCTGCACCAACGATAGGAGAACAGGTTGGTCATGTTGCAAGGGAAGTAAGTAGCGCAGGTAACGAACTTGCTATGCTTAGTTGGATAGGTGGGATTGCCACGTTGGTTGGTATCGCCTCACTTGTAATAACAAGAGGTAGTATGGGAATGAGGGCAATTATCATCGGCGTTATACTAATCGTACTCAACTTCGCAGTAGCAAACTACATGAGTTGGATATTAGTACCTGTGCTTGTTGCAACAGGTTTGATTAGTTTGGCGTGGTCATATAAGACAGTTAAAGAAATGTTACATAAAAAGGAGTTTAGGAATGGCTAGTTTATTAGGAACAGTTTGGTTTGTTGGTTTAGTTGGTGTTGTTTGTTTTTGTGCAGGTGTATGGTGGTCTGATAAGGTGAAGAACTTACTTGGCAAGTAGAAATTATTTTGCAAGCAGTTAGAGTGAATCATTCAAACGCCCACATCCCATCACCAACAAAGGAATTGATACTTGAGTTGGCGCGTGGTATACATTGCACAATAGCAGGTATGGCAACTGATGATATAGGCGAGAAGCACGAACAGTTTGACAGATTGCCTGAGAATGTGCAGAGGTACTGGATTGCAGGTGCAAAGATAGCGTATGCTATTATTACAGTACACGGTGGCGGTCAAGTCGAGAAGATACCTGATGCCAAATAGAATCAAGAACTTCTGCCGTGGTTTGAATTGCAACAACAAAGCAAACGTAGGCAGTACGTTGTGTTGTGGCTGTGCTAAAGAAAAGAAAGAACAACAACTAACTCCATCGGAACAAGGATATGATTATCATTGGTCGAAGGTAAGTAAGTTAGTAAGACGTAATGAACCAGTGTGCAGAATGTGCAAACAAAAACTTGCAACAATGGTTGACCATATTGTTCCATTGAAGCAAGGTGGCGAACGGTTGTCACTCGACAACTTACAACCATTATGTTTGCCATGTCATAACACAAAAACGAATAACGATAAAGCAAAGTATTCGTATTGAATCGCAACGTAAATAGCGAGAGAATCGCAACATCGTACAAATGCCCTCAAATGTGTATTGTAATGCGTTATTAGGTGTAATACCTTACGCATATCTTAGACGCAGTACAATCGCCTGTGCGACCGTTTAAGAACTCAGATGACAAATGGCATTCAGAACCCCATGAAACGCAGTACACGCAGTGCTAGCCCCCTTAAACGCAAAAGGGGGGCATATTGCGTTTATAACATGGCGTGTTTTTCGTAA
>Ga0209128_1000320_pt1 | contig 36194 bp, 45 predicted proteins | sample ETNvirnome_6_100_FD_184072 | JGI IMG/M metagenome (GOLD analysis project Ga0209128, IMG submission 184072) | Marine viral communities from the Pacific Ocean - ETNP_6_100 (SPAdes) (version 2) | ecosystem: Environmental > Aquatic > Marine > Oceanic | place: Pacific Ocean | collected 2013-06-19
CTATATGCAGGGCGCAGACGGTGAAGATATCCCGCCCGTGGTTGTCGGTCATGCCTGAGATGGGTGTCGGTAGCATCTGAAAGTGCAGCGGGTCGAAGGTCGCGCCCCTGATTTTAAGGTGATGCAGCCGCGTCAGCTCGCCGTCAGAATAAGCCGTCAGGTTGGTGTCGAGCTCGTTTGTAAACGCGTACCCGCCGCGGGGGAGCAGGCTCTCCTCGAACACTGCGCCCTTTGTCGGATGGCACAATATAACCACAGCAGGCCCGCCAGGGAGCGCTGTGAGGGCCCGGAAGCTCTTAGCCTGGCCCAGTGCTTCGACGTTCTCATTCTCGTCTGTGCCGCCAAAATAGGGCAGCTTGGAGTCGACGTAGACCGACTTGATGGGCCCGTGCTCCTGGGCCCATTCCTGTATGTAGGGCAGGAAGCTCTCGATCGGCCCGGCGACCGGCATTACCCAGAGCCATTTGCCCAGCTCACCCGGGTCGACCTTATTGAGCTCGCACCAGCCCCGGATACGCCCGCGGACGTCCTCATCATTCTCGCCGGCCAGGAAGAGCACAGTGCCTGGCGGTCCGGTATCGAGCCCAGCCCACGGCATGCCCATAGCCACACAGCATGCCTGGTCGACGGCGATCGCAGTCTTACCGGCGTTACTGTGGCCCGTGAGGGCATATAGGTATCGTTTGCGTATGATGCCGTCGACTATGTACTCGGGCGCCTGCATCTCGGCAGCGAACTCGTCTGCGCGCACGAAGGGAGGAGGTGACGGGGTCTGCGGACTTGCGCCGGAGGGAGCAGCTTGTCCTGGGCTGGTCGAGGGGATCGGACCCGCCAAATGGAACAGACTGCCCAGCCCGACAGCCCCGTCAATGTCGAATGTAGCCCACTTTGCCTGCAGGGCGCCAGCACCAGGGAACTTCTCGCCAAGCTGGGACCAGTTCAGCCAGACGTCGAATGATTCCTCCCAGCATGTCTGGTGCAGCGCCTGGCCTACCTGGAGCCATGTGCTGTAATCGCAGTCCGGGTCTATCTGCCTGAGCGCCAACTGTACTCGAGTCAGCTCCGCAGGGTCAGCGGGCGTCAGGTTGGTAGGCTGGCGCCGAGGCGCGTCTAAGACACTTACTCGCGCGTCTGCAGTATCGTCCAATTGGACATTCCAATTTCCAATTGGAATCCGCCACGCCTCTGGTAGCGCCGCCGTGTTAAGCAGCCCGTCCTCGAGCGGGTCGTCGCTCGCCTCCCACTCATATGTCCTGCCCGAGGCATGGATCGAGGGCGGCATGACCACGTAACCAGTGGCGCTTATTATGTCGATACCAGCATAACGGTTGCCGTTGATGTACTTGCGGTTCCGCACCGGGTCGCACGAGTACCACAGATGCTGGCCACCGCCGCCGGTCTCCACGTAAGCGGTAGGCGGGCTCGAGCCGTGGTCCGCGACCCAGTTTTCAAGCGCCTCGATCCCGCCGTTACGCGGGTCGACGTCGAGCACCAGGCCACGGGCCCGCGGCCGGCAGCCTATGTTCGCCTTCGGCCAGGTCGTAAACCAGCGTGTAATCAGCTCAGGGTCAGTGGATGCGGCCTTAAAGCCAGAGCTGATGAGCGGGTGTTTACCTGGCGACGGACACTTATCGTCCCCGCACGAGCATATGCCGTGCAGGATCGTATGCAGAGGCAGGACTTCGAGCCCTGCCTGTGCATAAAGCAGGGCTGCGTCGAGCGGGAGCATTAGTCCAGCGCTTCCCGGTCAGGCGTGTAGCTGTGGTCGAACTTCGCCTTGCGCGCTATGTCGCCGGCTTTATCTATCCTGTCACATATAGAGCGGTACGTGTCCATCGCGCAGACAACATAGCCCTTATGCGTAGAGTAGTCGCCCAGCCTGCCCTTGCGGACCTGCTGGTCTGTTCCTTCCTGGGTCTCCATATCGCACTGCTTGCAGGCCAGCCAGACCTCGTCGTTGTCAGCGGGGGCATGCAGCCCGCCGCGGACTATCCCGCCGCACCGCGGGCACATTGCCGCCTCGCCGACGAAGACAGCCATAGGGTCGCCATTGAGCAGCGTTATATTCGACCCGGTAGCGAGCATGGCGTCGACCTTCGGGTCAGTCGCCACTGTCTTATGCTTCACTTCGTAGAAATACTCACGCCCTCCTGGCGTATGGCACCTGAAGTCAGGGCAGTACAACATACCCTTCCCGTCGGCATCATAATTCTCAGGCTCGTGCTCCCAGTCATGCAATCCCATCTTGTCAAAGAACACGGCCCAGCGCGCCTCGAGCATCGACCTGAACTCGTAGCCGGCGTAGTGTGTGCGTGCTGCTTTTCTCGGTTCTTCATTGATCATATCAATCTCCTTCTGTTAATAATTGCCATGCTGCTCTAACCACTGCCGGAACTTGTCCGTTTCCAGTGGCTTTAAGCCTGTCCACCCGATTGGCCACCCCATCAGCCACTCGACCCAGCCGGGGTTCAGTTGCCCACCAGTCAATTGCTTTACTGCCGTATCCAACCCCACTCCTCTCGCGCTCGTTTCGCGCATCTCCGCCAGCGCTTCCGGCGACCGCCCGCCTTTCCAGTCCCTCGCTGCCGGAGTCGGCCATTTCTCCGAGACAGTTAGGGCATCCGTATCGTCCGCAGGCAGCGGCAAACTCATAACCGCATCCGCATCTAATTGTCCCGCTCTCGCCATGTATGCCAGGCTCCCGGTCCCTGCTCTGGCTTTGCTGCGTTCTCCGCCGCCCGTTGGTGTGGCAATAAATCCAGACCCTGTCGCGCTTATGCGGCGCTCCGCACTCGGCTGCGGATAACACGCGCCAGTCCGCATCGAACCCGCTTTCGGCCAGGTCCCCGAATATTCGTCGAGCGTATGGGTGAGCCAAGAGACCTGGGACGTTCTCCAGCAGCGCGTATCGCGGTCGTACTGCGCGAAGTACGGCAAGTGTTTCGGGCCAGAGGTTGCGGCTGTCGTCTTCTCCTGCTCGCTTTCCGGCGACTGAGAATGGTTGGCAGGGAAATCCGGCAGTGACAACATCAACCATTCCCTTATAGCTTGTGGCGTACCCTTGATCGATGAATGCTCGGATATCGCTGAATATTGGCGCATCGTCGAGCAACCCATCTTCGATCCTTTGCGCGATAACTTTTTGACAGTATTCGTTGAACTCGACATAACCTACATGCTCCCATCCCAATAGCCTCTCACCGAGCAGACCGCCGCCTGCCCCGGAGAATAAAGATAAAGACCTCAATCTCCCCTCGAGTATACGTCTGGCGCCAGCGCATGCTTAGGCACGCCAGTCAGCGCAGATACCCGCGGGCACCAGCGTGGCGGTACGCCGTTACGTATCCACTTGCTGATGCGGTTAGCCATGCGCCTGAGCTCCTGCTTTGACGCGCGTGGTGGTGATAAATGAATAGCGAGCGCCGCTGGCCCGCCTGCTCTAGTGATGGCCTCCCAGGCCGCTCGTTGTATTTTCATAGCCCTCTCTTATATACTGCTGGGGAGATGAAAGCAAATCAGCATTTAATTTCATTTATTTTAGCTAAGGAGCTTGCATTTGCTGAAAAAGTTTCCTATACTATGTGTATACCCTGAAACAACCGAGATACATAACATGCTGACAACCGCCACACCGTTACTCCTCGACAGCCACGGCAACTGTCTGAAGCGCGTCATTCGGCGTGACACACGCGGCTTGTATGTAAAGCATCACGGTCGCGTTGCACGGTTACGCAAGACAGTACGCAGGATAGAGAACATCATTATCAAGACCCGGCACATCGACTGGTACGAATAGTCGATGGTTCCAACGAGAAAACACACCTTAACTTATTGATTTACCTGGAGAGCACTAGGCGGTGATAAATGAATAGCGAGCGCCGCCGGCCCGCCTGCTTTGATGATGGCCTCCCGGGCCGCTCGTTGTATTTTCATAGTCCTCTCTTATATACTGCTGGGGAGATGAAAGCAAATCAGCATATAAATAGGACGGCCTTGGACGTTAATGGAAAAGAGCTTGCATTTGCTGAAAAAGTTTCATATACTATGGGTATACACTGAAACAACCGGAAAGAGAAAACACTATGCCTTGGAACACTCGCCAAAAGAACATCCCCGGCACGAATACTACCGCGCCCGCACTCACCGCCACACAGCGGTGCGATGAGTGTAACGTCAAACTGGTGCCGGTCGATAAGTGCAACCCTAGAGATGCGGATACTTGGATTTGGACGGACTGCGAAATTTGCCTGGAACCCATCTGCGAGAACTGTTCAGACGTTATCGACGAAGGGCGTATCTGTATAACGTGCCTGCAATCCCCCAAAGACCGCGACCTGTTTACTGCGGCGATTTGCGAAACTTGCCCCGATTAGCCGTCCTCTCAGCCCCTAACCAGAGCCCCTTAATTGGGGCTTCGTCAGTAGGACGATACCCATAAGTTAGCAGCCGCAATTCGCAATGAAGGATAATATGGCAAACCGAGTCTACCAGTATGAGCAGAAAAGAGGACAGGTTGGCGTCATTAAGGAGTATTTCGGAATGACGCCTGGCGATATGCGAAAGGAATATAAAAAGCTTTCTGATGACCAGAAGCTGGAACTCGCCAAAGGAGCGGCGAAAGCATTGGGCCTAAAGGCCCGCGAAGTTTCCTTTCCGATTGATTAACCCTACTACAGAGAGAGAACACCATGTACCAACATCCCGCCATTAAGAGCATCTCCAGCCGTTTTAAGCGCATCCCGACCTGGACGCCAGCGGACTCGGCCACTGACATCTTTGTGATAGTCCTCGCAGTCACTACTGTTTCGCACAGTGGCAAGATGCACGGCATATCGCACATGGTTCAAGTCCAGTTCCCGACCCCTCCCAGTTTCAAGGACATCCCGTTGTTTGCTGACGGGTACATTCGCAAGACGGTCGCCGACAAGGGCAGCTACCAGGACGCAGTAACCTATGCACAAGACCTGCAATTGCAGATTGGCGCAAAGGACATCCTGCACGTCGGCACTGTCAGCACTCGCGGCTAACAACCAATACACCATTTAACTCACTGGGTAGCCGCCCTCTCAACCCCTAACCAAAGCCCCTTAATTGGGGCTTCCTGGGTACACCAACCTGGAGAATAAACATGACCGCAACAGCAAAAGTAATCCCGCTCTTTTCAATCGACGCCGACCTGCTCGGCGAGCTCCGCGCTGAGATTAAAGCGCTGCAAGATAAGGCCCAGCTCATCGAGACCGAGCTTAAGACGCGCGGCCCCGGCCAGTACGACGGCGAGTGGTTCACCGCTTCCGTCAGCTCCTCCGAGCGTGTCACGGTAGACTGGAAGGCGGTTGCCGCCAAGCTGTCGCCCTCGCATCAGCTTGTGACTGCGCACACCAAAGTCAAGGTCATCGAGACTCTGCGCCTGTCCGCGCACAAGAAGTAGTCTCCGCTATCATCCCGCCAAACAGCCGGCCTTGCGCCGGCTAAGGCGGTAGTAAAACCTGGAGTAAACATGGCACACACACCGACACCTTGGCTCATACGTTGCGCTAACCCGCAGTACAACAAATCATGTTCGCTGCCGCCCGATACAAAAGAAGATGATCTCCAGTCAGAGACGTGGCGCCGCACGAACGACGCTGCGTGGGACATGGTGACGAATTATACACTGAACAACCTGGAGAATAAGCATGAATAATTATCTTGTATTATAGGTATACACTGAACAACCTGGAGAATAAGCATGAATATCGAAATAGACACAATCAGTTACAATGACCGGCGCTACGGCAAACCCTGGATCGCGCTCGTCGATTTTACTTCCAACGCCAAAGGCGATTTTGCCTGGGGTCAGTGGGTTGGTGACGTGGGCGGAGAGGGCCTGCTAATACTCGACGCACAGCCGGGCGACGTCATCGCACGCGGACAGAAGGACACCCGTAAGCCCCGCAATTCCGCGCCCAGTTGGTTCATCGTTGAAGCTGCCGGTACGCTGCGCGAGTGCTCCAAGGTTGACGCATACAAGCACGCGCGGGCGGTGACAAAATGAAAACAGAATCAATACGCGAAATCAGCATCACGCTCGGTGACAACGAGTACGACGCCACCGTGGAATACGTCGGCACGTGGAGTGGTCAGTACCGCCCGGCGACCCAGCTCGATCCGGCGGAGTACCGCGAGTTCGAGTGTGAGACCATTCGCTTCGTCGAGGTGCAGGACGAGTTCTTGTGGGACCTGAAGGCCCATCACAGGCTCGAGGCGCTCGACTGGGCGCACTGCTCGCTGGACGAGAATGGCGCGCAGACGATTGAAGTCCCGATCCACGTCAGTCTGACCGGGCTCGACTCGAGCTGCGGGTTGCGCGAGGCGGTTGTGCCGTACACAGCGCCGAGTATTTTCGGCGACTTCGCACTCGACACACGCCGCCGCTACTCCGGCGGTATCGCAGAGCTGATCGAGCAGAGTGGGGACAGATGAACAACTGGACAGTAGGCGACCTGGCGCTGGTCATCACCCAGGTCCCCGACTTTTCTAACGAGTACGGCCACATCTACCACGGCGACGTGGTGACCATCGCCAGTATCAATAACCACAAGGTGCAGGCTCACACCAGTGACGGCGAAGTAGTCACGGTCTGGGCTGAGTGCAAGATCGAGGCGCCGGATGGCACCGAGTGGTCCGCGGTGTTTTGCAACCTGAAGAAGGTCGACCCGCCTGATGAGGCCGGCGACTGGGAACAATTAGAAGGTATCTGGGAACCGAAAATTCCTGTCACTGTCGGCATATCGTCGATGCTCGAGCGGGTGTGTGGGCTCTCGAGCGAGTAAGCAGTGACAGCTTCCCACCCCAGGCCCCTCATGGACTGGGACTAGTGGGCTTTTTATTGAGGGCACGAGCACTCATGCGCTCTCCAGCCAGGCCGCCGGCACTGGGCCCGACGCCGGCACTAATTTTAAGGAGTCAATATGACAGACAACAATACTGGGCACTGTGGACCGTGCTCGCACGGTGGTAACTATGACAACTGAAGCAGAGATCATCGAAGCCGCGGCGACCCTGAGCGCCGCACAGACTGTAGAGCAGAATGCAAAGCAGAAGCGGATAGACTGCGAGGACAAGCTGCTGAAGCTCGTCGGGCACAGGGTTGAGGGCTCTCGGACCACTCTCGCTGGAGCCTGGAAAGTCATAACCGAGGGCAAGCTCACGCGCACCGTCGACCAGTCGGTCATGGCTGAGGTCCTGCCGTTGCTGCCAGACGATCAGAAAGCCGTCAGTATTAAGTACGCGCTCAGTACCGCAGGGCTGCGTACTATTGGCGCCGAGTATCCCGAGGCCGCTGCGATCCTAGCGCGAGCCATCACAACCAAGCCGGCTAAGACGTCGGTCAAAGTAAGCGAGGACACCACAGATGGCGATTAACCTGACAACAACAAGCGAGGCCGCGCGCATGCGCGGCGTGAAGGTCCTGGTCTACGGTGACGCGGGCGTCGGCAAGACGCGGCTGTGCGCTACGGCGCCGACACCTGTCATCATCTCCGCGGAGGCGGGCCTGCTCTCGCTGCGCGACATTGAGCTGCCGGTCATCACCGTCGCCGGCATAAATGACCTGAGCGAGGCATATAGCTTTCTGGCCGAGTCTGCTGACGCCAAGCAGTTTGAGACCATATGCCTCGATAGCCTGAGCGAGATAGCTGAGACATGCTTGATCGCAGAGAAGGCGGTGCAAACGGACCCGCGCAAGCATTACCCCGAGATGGTGCAGCGCACCACGGCACTGGTCCGCGCATTTAGAGACCTGCACAAGCACGTGTATTTCAGCGCCAAGGCGGAGCGCCAGACCGACGATACAATGCGTACCAGCTTCCAGCCCAGCATGCCGGGGCAGAAGCTGGGCCCATCATTGCCATATTTATTCGATGAGGTGTTCGCGCTGCGCGCGAGCCTCGACGCTGAGGGCGTACTGCAGCGCACGTTGCAGACACAGCCGGACAGCGCATACCAGGCGAAAGACAGGAGCGGAGCGCTCGACATGTACGAGCAACCCGACCTGGCCGCAATCATAGCTAAAATCACAGGAGCAAAATGACATGGTTAAGTTATTCATCGAAGAGTCGAAGCCCGAGGACGATGCCTCGTGCCTGCCTGCCGGCTGGTACCCGGTTACGATCACCGCAGAGCAAATCAAGCAGAACAACAAGGGGACCGGCGAGTATCTGCAACTGGACCTGCAGGTCATCAGCGGCCCGTATGCTGGGCGCTACTACTGGGAGCGCCTGAGCTTGTGGCACGAGAATCCGACCGCTGTAGAGATAGCGACCAAGACGTTGAAGCAGATTGGACGCGCTATCGGCATTGTTGGAGAGATCGATTCCGCCGCCTTCGTTGGGCGTCAGCTCGACGTCAAGCTCGTGGTAAAGGATAACCCGGAGTATGGGCTGCAAAACGACGCCAAAGGGTACCGCGCACTCCAGGGCCCTGGCACTGTAACTGCAGTTCCGGCTACTGCAACTGCGGCACCTGAGCAGAAGACCACCCCGTGGTAAAGCTCCATGTGGCGGGCACCGCTGACGCGGTGTACCGCGCGCTTGAGGAAGGGGCCAAGGAGGGCCCCAGAGCGCACTTGGGGGCGTCGGTGATAGGCGGGCCCTGCGATCGGCAGCTCTGGCTGTCTTTTCGCTGGGCCCGCCAGGAGCGCCATTCTGGGCGTGTCCTGCGCCTGTTCCGCCGCGGGCAGAACGAAGAGGCGGAGCTGACTAAAGACCTGCGTGCTGCCGGCTACGAGGTGATGGACTTGGACCCCGGCACCGGGGAGCAGTTCCGGTTCGAGGCGCTCGGCGGTCACTTCGGCGGGTCGATGGACGGCATAATCCGAGGGATACCCGAGGCCAGCGGGTCTGATAAATGGCACGTGCTCGAGTACAAGACGCACTCGGTCAAGTCATTCGCCGATTTGAAGAAGAACGGCGTGGAGAAGAGCAAGCCCCAGCATTATGCTCAGGTCATTGTTTACATGCATCTCTCAGGTGACACCAACGAGAGCCGCATGACCCGCGCGCTGTATATCGCCGTATGCAAAGACAACGACGAGCTGTACGTGGAGCGGATCAAGTATGTCAACGCGACGGCGAAGAAGCTCATGGCTCGCGCCGAGCGTATTGTCTATTCTGACGATCCACTCGAGCGGGTGAGCGCCGATCCGTCATGGTACCGTTGCAAGTGGTGCCACTTCAGTGAGCACTGTCACGGCTCCGCCTTGCCGGCTGTATCGTGTCGGACATGCGTGCATGTGACAGCGACGGAGGGAGGCTGGCAATGCGAGCGAGATACGAAGTCACTCGACTACGACGCCCAGCGCGCCGCATGCGTCCGGCACCTATTCGCTCCGCACCTCGTGCCTTACTTGCGCATCAATACGAGCAGCGAGGAAGGCTGGGTCGAATATGAGATGGATGACGGGCGCAAGTTCCGCAACGGGCTACCACCGGGCGACGGCTGTTACACGAGCCTCGAGCTCACCGGGCTCGACCCTAAGCTGATTGGCGACAAGGGCATGGATGAGATCCGCGCTGAGTTCGACGCCCACGTGGTGCCGTCTGAATTTGCTGACCTGGAGGAAATACCATGATCATCCTACTACTCACCGCTCTCGCCGGATCGGCGTGCGAGCACTTCAGCCAGGTGCTGGCCGACACCTACATCGAAGCCGAGGCCGGCGATAAGTACGCGCAGACGAATATTGCACTGCACGAAATGGCATGCGAAGCGACCCTACGCCAGGAGTACGGAGACCTTAATCGCTGGGATTGTGTGATCAACCTGCAGCCCGGCGCCGCGCAGGTATGCGAGTTTGAAGTAGACCTGTAATATTTGTGCGACCACGAGTCATCGTACTGCTTGCACCACACCGTATGCTGAAAATGTCAACGCAGCGCCTGTGCCGGTACGACATCCGAGCGTGTCGGTAGCCGCCAGGGTGATGCCGCTGTGCATCTCAGCATCGAGGTTCAGCGTGGTGTTGCCGGGTATGCTGACATCGTAATACAGGGCATTGCTTACTGCATAGGTTGCCCCTTGCTGGTCGTGGAATAACCGGAACGTCACGGCACCTGCTGTCACATTGCAAATAATTACACGAGTTATCTCTGTGCGCAGCGTAGCCGTGACCAGAGCGACAGCCGTGGTGTTAGCCGGCGCCACTTGTCCGAGTAGGCTGCCTGGTGCGAGAGCGTTCATCTGCGCTGCTCGAACGGGCTCCAAAACCCTGCGGCGCCATTACCGAGCTGTTGATACTGCGGACTGTACTGCGGCTGTATCGGGCTCTGAGAGCCGAGTATGCCGCCGGCAGCGCCCGGCACCAGCGCAGGGTTCTGTCTGCCAGGTAACGCCGGCCTACCGCCGCCCATAAGCGTGTTCATGTACTGCTGGTTCGCGTGCCTGTTAAGCGCATTGGGCTCGAGCAGCGCCTGCGCTGTGGCCGTCCTTGCTGCTTCTGAGCGCGACGGACGCATGCGGTTCATGCCCTGGCCTATAGCTCTGGCCGCGGTACGTGCGGCGCCTGCCGGCGTGGTGCTCGTGCTCGCGGCCTGCATCAGCTTGTCGAAGAAGTCGTTACTCTCCGCCGCCGCAGCCAGCCGGCGAGCGGTCGCAGAGTTGCCGCGCACCGCATCGTACGTCTGTTGTTGCCTGGTCGACGTCCTTACTTTGTTGAGGAACGCCGCGTAGTCGCTGTCGTTATCAAACAGCAGTCGTATCTTGCGTTGCATTGCCGGCGTGCGAAAGAACTTAGCCACGTCCTGGGTCCACTGCCCGCGTTCGATCCTGGCCTCCATCGCTTCGACTGCTCCGATCCGAATAGCAGCCCTGTCCGCCCTGCTTATGCCGTGCATGATCTCATCAAACTGCGAAGCGCTCATAGACATAAAGCGGTCAGCCAGACCCATCATGTCCTCGAACTGTGCGGCGCTCGACCACATTTGCCGCGCCTGCGCGTAGTCTTTATTATGCACGTCGAGCTCGTCGAGCAAGCGCTGGCGCGTGTCTTTTAATGCGCTGGCCTCTTTGGCGTTGCCGTTCTTATACAGCGCATTGATGCGGTCGTCGAGCTGCTCCTTCATGTACTGCCAGCCACGCAGCGAGGGCCTGGTCGTTCCCATTGCATCCGGCGCCAGGCGTCGACCTGCATTGTTCTCTGCCAACTGCCCCAGTTTTTTAGCTTGCGCCCATAGCCCCGGCATGAACTGCTCGAGGTCATTAAACACATCTTCAAGCACCTGAGTATGCGGCACGCCCTGATTGAATGAACGCTCGTATATCGGGCTCGCTTCGTTCTGCTTGAACTTTTTCAACTCACGCACTGTCTGGTGCTTGCGTCCTGGCCCAAAGTCACTCAGCAGTTGCCCGCCCTGTGTCTCGCTTCGGCGGGTCAGTTGACGCATTGCCATGTCACGCGCCGGCCCCGGCTGCTGGGTCATGGTCTCGAGCATCTCGAGGTGCGGGATCGAGCTCTCGGCCAGCGTACTCTGTGGCCCCATCGCGCCGGCCACTTCAAGCGCCTCATCACTGGTCATGTCTGCGCGGGAGTTCGCACGGGCCACATTCTTCGCAGCCTGGTACTCAGGGTCCATCGCTCTGCGTACTGTGTTCATGCCAGCCCTGCCGGCGGTCATGACGCCTTCGGCTACCGGGCCCAGTGCGGCGCCTGCTGCAGTACCCCACAGCGCGCCCTTTGCGGCGGCGCCGGGTATGTCAGCCATCTCAGGCGCATGCCCGGCCCCAGCGACTGCTCCGCCGGCTCCGCCCGTACCCGCACCAACCATGCTCGCGGTAGCCATACGGCCCCACATGCCCTGCGTGGCGACGCGCTTGGCAAACTCTTTGCCGACAGCGGTGCCTGCAGCCTTCATGCCGCCCAGGACGCCCAGAGCGCCGCCTCCTGCAATTTCGGCTGCAAGATTAGCGCCAGGGTGCTGTCGGGCGAAGCGCGCGCTCTGCTCGTTCTCGTAGTTCTTGGTGACGTCGTACAGGTCGCTATAGCTACCCTGTCCGGTCATAGCGCCGAGGGCGGCGGAAGCCGCGGCTCTCATCTCGTCACCCCATCCCAGCGTGGCGCCCCCAAGCGCAGAGCGCACGAGGTCACCGCCGGTTATCGGCTGTACTTCTTCCCTGTCGCCGAACTGACTTACACCGGCTGGCGGAACGTACTCTTGGTCGCCGAATTGACTGGTAGCCATTATCTACTGTCCCTTAACAAAGACTTTGCCGCTCGAGTCTTTGTACTTGGCCCCTGCAGGGAGCTCCGCATAGGCGCCGCCGGTACGCACGGTTGGTATCTCGCCTTCTGCCGGTGACTTGTATCCTGCTTCGCCTTTGCGTGGAGCGCCTCCGAGCTCGGCATATATCTTGGCGTATGTCGCGTCAATCTGCTCGAGGTTCCGACGCAAGATCTTCGGGTCTAGCCCCACATCGAGGCTCGCTATATTCGACTCGAGCAGGTCAAGCTCTGCCTTGGAAACAGCGCCCAATGTGCCGCCTGACTTTTTCAGCTCGATAAGGGTGCTGAGTGCTACCTTAGACTTAATCGTGGTCAGGATGGTCTGCAAGGTCCTCTCGTCGGTGCCGCCAAACCAGGCCCAAAACTCTGCGCCGAACCCTGCCTCATCTACAGGACCGTCGAGCGCCTCGCGCACCTTGGAATAGACTACGTCTGCGTCACCCATAGCGTCTTCGACGTTGGCCGCATTTTGCTTCTCTGTCGCCGCCAGCTCTGCAGTGTACTTATTCTGCGCCCGAGTAGCTGCTGTCTCGTCCATCGCCAGTTTGCGCGTCTGGTACTCGCTTAGTGGTTCCGGCTGGTTGCGCTCGCCGTGTGTCTCTACCTCGCGCTCTTCTTTCTTGCGCTCCCTGTTTGCCTTGTCAGATTGCTCTTGTACATCTACCGGCATCATGCCCTTGGCTCGACCTTCCGCCTTTGTCATCTGCACCGGGCCCTGCTCGGTGTAATACCAATCTGTTTCCTGGCCTGCTGCGTATGCGGTCTGCGCTGCCGTAGCATGGTCGTCGGCGCCCATAGCGTGGGCTATCTGCCGTTGCCTTGGGTCTTCTATTCCCTGGAAGTACATGCTGTCACGCTCTGACTTCGCGGCCCGTTGCGCGTTTTGCACATGCAGTTGATAGAGCTCCTGCTCTTTGATCCTCTGCTGCATCGCGGCCTTCTGCTGCGCTCTTTTTGCCTGCTCCTGCGATCTTTTTTCCTGCTCCAGATAACGCTGTGCGTTCTGCGCGTTCATTAGCCCTCTCTGCACGCCCTGCCAGGGGTTTATTTTGTAGCGTGACGGGCCCTGACTGAGCAGCCCCATGCCTATGTTGAACAGTGGGTCCGTTGCGAGGTTGTCCATCCGCCTGCCCATTATGTTCTCTCCCAAATAGCTTTTAGTTCGGCTTTCACGTCTTGGGCCGTGCCTCCGCCCGTGCGGGCAACGATGAATTTTATTAGCACCTGGTCCTTTTTGCTTAACTCAAATCCGCGCTTCAGTCCTGCGGTCGCCGCGGTAGCGTCGGCGTCGGCATCTGTTACCGCATCCACCTCCGCATTAGTCGGCGGACTACCTGCACGGCTCCACTCAATGTCTATGTTCCCAGTGTTAGGGTTCTGCGCTAACTCCCAGTCACCATCGCCGACAAGATGAATTAGTTTATCTCTAAATGATGCCATTAAAACATCCTCCATCCGCCAAATACGCCCTGCCCGGTGGCCGCGTATGTTTCCCAGTTTGCTGTGGTAACAAACGCTTGCACCTCGTAGTAATTATCGTTCGCCGAATCGGCTATGCTGCCAGACACGCGCGCTACTACATTTCCACCGACAGACGTTGACTGATGATTTGCTATAGCTGTCAGAATAGTGTCGCTACTGTTTCGCTGCAGAATCCTGATACCAAAATCTGTATCTGCTGCTAGGGTGGTTGCAGCACCCCTGAGCGGCATTGCTGCGTGTAAAAAATACTTGCCAGCAGCTCCCGGCGTCCACTTATAGCCCGAAAAGGTACCGGCAGCGTCCCATCGCTCCGTCCCCCAAGTCGAATCTACTGTTGTCCATATACTGCTTGAATTTCCTGTTATGTCCGTGGTTAGCAGGACATTAAACGACGTGGCTATTTCAGAGCTTAATTGCAATCTAGCATTAGCGACCGTTATCTTTTTCTGCGCTCCGTCGTGCACAGGGATAAAGTTGGCATCTCCGAGTGTAGTTACTGCCGTCTGGTCGTGTATCTCAAGGTTGGGATTGAGCACAATAAACACGTCACTCGTAGCGTCGTAGCTGAATATATAAATGCCGTTTATTACCAGTTGCCCGGCAGCTAGTGCGGTCTGACTTGTGGTCACAACAGATTTTACGCCGACGCTATCGACGTCCAAAGTTACCGCGCCGGTATTGGTCGCATTGCATACAACAGCAAAATGGTCACCGGCTGCGTATGCGCTTATGGTCTGACTCGCCGCTAACGTGTACGCGGTAGTTCCGCCCCCGAGCGAGGTTACAGCGTGGTCGTCGGTCCACAGCCGCTTAAGCCTTGCAGCGGTCTCACGCCAAACATTGTTTGTTACGCTTGGCGCGGCGCCCTCTGCGAACCCGCCAGGCGAGGCGCCGTCGTTGCTGCCAGCTACTACGTTATAGTCTTTGATTTCAGCCATGATATTACCTTAAAAACTGAACAGGTCGCCGATACCGCCAAGCCCGCCCATTGACTGCAAGAAGCCTAGACCAGCCATTGTGCCGCCTGCTAGGTTTTGCAGGGTCGACGGCGTGCTGTAGTCCTCGTTGCTCGATGAGCCATAAGATCCTCCCCCTATGGAGGCCATGTAGCGAGACAGCGCATCATACGGCTGCTCCTGGTTGAACTGGTGACGCTGAATGTCTGCACTCAGTTCCTTTTGAGCCTGCGTGTCATAGAGCTCTCCGACGTTCAGCATCTGCGCTGCGTCCAGGTACGACATAGGCGCAATCTCGGGCGCCAACTGTGCAGCCTGCAGCATGCGGTCACGCTCATTGTTATACGCTCCACCATAGATGGTCGTATTTATGTCGCCGAGGCCCTGTGCGAGCGCAGCACGGCTTATGTCCATCTGGTTTTGGTACAGCCCGCTACCATAGCGTCCGGCCGCATCAAAGCCGGCGCCGATACCCGGTGCCACCGCTTCGCTGTACTGCCTCCCCATCTGCCGTCCCGCCATATCCGAGGTAGCTTGGAGATACGGATTGGTCGCCGGGTCGAGATACTGTCCACTTAGTGTGTCAGCAATCATCCCCTGCGTGGGCGCTGTGATCGGGTTGCCTGCGTTGGCAATGCGCAGGTACTGACTGAGCGCATCCTGCGTGGTGCCACTCAATGGTGCCACGGTGCTCCCGCCATAGTAGTCAGGTCCGCCTGTCGCTAACAGGTTGCCGGCCGCATCAAAGCCGCGCTCAAGGTACGGCTGTTGAGATAGCCAGGGTTCGGTGCTGCTGTGGAGTGTCTCGGTTGCCATTTAGGTGTAACCTCGTAAGAACGGGTTGTGCGAATAATTAAAATACTTTGAAGGGTTGGGCGTACCATACATGAACGGTGTGTACTGATGACTAAAGTTGGGCGACCTGCCTGCGACGGCTCGTATTCCTGCCATCTCGCTTGCAGACCGCGGGGTCTGCAAGCGAGAGCTTGCAGTGTCGCCGATGCTGCCCGTCGTCGTCGGCATTAGTAACGCGTTAGCGATAGTGGCTAGTGCGAGCGAGTCTGGCTCCTCCTCCTCGTTGCTAATAACATCGATATCGGGCCATAGGTCAGGCCAACTGCCGATAGTGGCTGGGGCAAGCGGATCTTCTTGCTGATTATCATCATTGATAATGTCGGTACCAGGCCACAAGTCAAAAACGCTTGTGCCTTGCTGGTCTGGCGGGACCTGCCCATCACCGCCCTGCCCTTCGCCATCGCTATCGTCGCCGGTAAGGTCTGCAATGGTTGTTGCGGTATTAATAGCGTCTACCGCGTCATGCGCCAACGTCCAGGCTGAACTGCCAGGTGATGCGTCGTTCACGCCTCCGTAGCCGCCGTGCCGATTGCGCCCGGTCAATCCTACAAACGGCGAGCCAGAGCTGCTGCTATACATAATCGGGCTAGTAATGCGCTGCCCCGTGAACGGGTTGGTAATGCCCATATTCAGAGCCTCGCCCAAGGAGAACCCTGATAATGCGTCAGTGGCACCACCTAACAAGTCAAGTCCGCCACCCGGTTGCAGGCCGCCAGTAAACCCGCCCATCAGCGCACCACCAAACGGACCGCCGAATGCAGCGCCCAAACCTGTAGCAAGCAACCCGCCGAAACCGCCTAGCGAGCTACTGATACCTCTGGGCGGCAACTGGTTCTTCTCCTCCTGCATCCTCGTATAGATATCGAGGAACTGGAGTTTTTTCCGCGGGTCGAGTGCGTTAATAGCGTCCATTGACGCATAGTCGGACGGACTGATGCCGGCCGCCGCAAGCGCGTCAGTGAACATGCTATCCGCCAGGCTGCTATTGAGCGAACCCCGCGCGCCTAGCACATCCAAGTTGTACTCGGTGTTCGCTGCTGCTTGTTCGCCCCACATCAACTCAACATAGTCCCGGCCACCGCTTCTTCCGCCGAGGGTTGGGCCTGCCATTATCTTGTGTGTGTCTGATCCTGGTATGTCCGCAGAGGCCGGCGGCGTGTCTGCTAACGGCGCGAACGGCGACCCGAATAATTGGTCAAACCACAAGGCAGGGTTCTGTGTGCCCGTTACGCCGGACCCGGTTTGCGTGTAATCAAACCGATCTTCACGCGGGCCAGAGTTAGTGAAATACGGATTGACAAAGTTTATCGTTGCGTCGGAATACACGCGAGGAGTAAACGCAGCTAACGGGTTCTCCTGGATGTGCCTCTCCCTCTCTGCCGCCTGTTGCGCCATGCCCTCATCGCGCAGTCGTACTACCCTTTCTGCTGCTGTCTCTACGGGAGCAGCAGTCGTTCCCTGCGCTATTTGCGCCTGCATCGCTAAGATTTGCGCTGGCGTTAATAGTCCTCCAAGCATTACCTTATCCCCATCGCTTGCGCCGACACCCGCATGCCAACAGCATGGTCAAAGCCGCCCGCGGTATCGCAGCGAAAGCGCATGTACCGCCCAACATCGCGCGTGTTAAATTCCCCGATTGTGTTCGCCGTTATCGCAGAGCCGTACACTACGCTATCAGTCAGCGAGTCGCGCGACCCTACATACACGGTGTTAGTCGAGCCCGTGCCCTGCACCAGCGGTCGCATAGAATTGACGAATATCATTGCCGCGTCTTCCAACGCAAGCTCTGCGGTCTCGAGCCTCGATGTCAACGCCGTGCCGCCAAACGACCCGCTGGCATGCGTCAGGTCGAATCCGTAGAGCGCCAGCGCTCCACCTTTCCACTGATCGTCATCGAGCGAGGCCATGCCGGCAGTGTCGATGCTGTTGCTGAACAGCGTGTCTATATTGTCTATCGTGTAGCCCTCACTGCGGCCCGCAAAGATAACTTCGGTGTCGACCTCGGCGTATGACCAGCGCGCTGTCTTGTAGTCGTATATAAGCAGCTCGTCACAGTCGCCTGAGCCTGTCGGATATGCCCAGACAATCTTGCCATTGGGTATGTCGACCGCGGCACAGACCCTGTGCATATTTGTCTTTTCCACACGGCTGTCGAACCATAGGTCGACCTTTTTATCTCCAATCGGAGAGGCGCCTTTGCCCGGCACATATGAGTAGAAGCCGTCGTTGCCCAAGAAGTAAATTGTGTGCCCGAACTGCACCACGCTTCGGGGGGATGGAGTGCCAAGCCCCGGCGCTGTCTCTATGACGGAGAATATAGTCGGGGGCCCCTGATACCGTAACTCCCATATGGACCGCTCGCATATGACGGTTCCGACGTCGCCGCCCATGATTGCCTGGACTGCGCCACCGTCACCAGCAAGCAACTGAGAGTCTGCCTGCGTCGCGGGGTTCGTGCCCCAGCTTGTCTCCAAGTTCTGGCCGGACCATTGGATCTTATTTGGATAATGCGTTCCATCGTTTATGTCGCCGAGCACTATAAAGCTTTTGACTGACGCTATGGCCTTTGCCTTCGGCGGGCTGCCCCCGAGGTTTGCAAAGTCAGTGCCGGGGCCGAATGCTTTTGTCTGTATCGCATCGCCGACAGGGCCGTTGCATGCGATCACAGCCTCACCCCATTTGAGAAATGCCCACCATGCTTTTGTCGCTGTCGAATACGTGGTGCTAGACTTGTCAGCCCATGTACCCGACCCGAGGCGATATAACTTGGTCTCATCGCCGGCATACGCCTCCACCGCCTGATTCGAGTCTTCCATTGCGGCGGCTCCGCGGCAGTACGCGGTAAGCGCGCTCGAGGTCGTCACCAGGCCTTTCATCTGACGGTAGCTGTCCTTATGAGGCACCACATTCTTTGCCTCAGTGTAGGTGACGTCGGGCAGGTCTGGCGTAAACTCGCCGAATGGCAGCGTTGTGTTTAACATCAGAAGTCTGTCGGTATGACCCTGGTAGGCTGCTTGCTCTCTTCGCGCCTGCGTAGCTCGCCCAGTGCTTCCTTTTCCAGCAACTTGAATCGCTGCATGATTTTATCATCGTGCAGGTATCGCATGGCGACGTTCGCAGTGACGCGAGACTCTATCAGCTCCTGCGCGTTGGTGGTCCATACATTGCTGTCGGTGGTCGCCGAGAGCGTAGCCGGCTTAATCACGCCGGCAATGGTCGTTGTGTATACAGCGCTCGGCGACGGGTACGGTATAAACGCGCCACGGTACATCGAGTACCAGGACGGGTCACCGCTGACGTTGCTCGAGTCGTATCGCAGCCGCTCGCTCTCAGATATTGGGTCGATGGTATACGTGCTTTCGTTGCGCGTTATCTGTACCGCTATGATCTCAAGCACAGAAGCCGAGAGCGTGTACTCGCTGATAGTGCTCGAACACGAGAGCGACACCCGGCCCTCGTTGAACCAGAATCGCTCGCTCTGGTAGAAGCGCACAGCGCTGTGGACCTCGAGCTGGATCTGAGAGCTCAGGTCAGAGCGCGCGAGCATGTCTGCTACGTTGTCCGATATTACGCCGAGAGTAGTCACTTGTTATGGCGCCTCATATGTACATGCATTTTCTGGTAGCGCTCACCGCATACCGGGCACGGGCTCTTGCCGTCGTCGACCGGCGCCGGTTGCACTGCCTGTTGCGCCCTGTGCTGGGCGAGCGGCCTACGCCTTATTGGAATCTGCGATAACAAGGAAGCTCACTCCAAAGTTTTGGTATGTTTGAACATTGAACCGGGCAAAGAACTTAGGCAGCCACCACTCGGCTGGCTCTTGTGTTAAGTGCGCGTTGCGCCCGTCGGGCAGTGTCTTAAGCGCAGCCACAGGCGTAATGACTGCGAGTATCGTAGACCCGGTAACTCGCTTGAGGTCATCGAGCACTTCATCTACGCACTCGGGCTCTATGTGCTCGAGCACGTCGGTGCAGACCACGAGCGTAGCCGGCGAGGGCATATCATCGAGCCCGTCGATACATGGGTCGTACCCGGTGACGTAGGGCAGTTTCTTTTTCAGCGTCTGCTTACCGCAGCCATAGTCGAGCACGTCGGTAGTCTTAAGCGCCTCGGCTATGCTGGCGACAGTATCCGCCCAACGGTGACCGCTGGCGCCATAGTCCCCGCTGTCGCTATGCAGCTTCTGGTTCTGCTCGCGATATGCGTCCGAAATTAGCATTGAGCTCTTCCTTCACTGTGTCAAATACCTGGTCCCAGCCTTTGCCTTTTTGGCGTATCAGTTTGACCGAGTTATACCAGTCCATCTCGCCTTTGACTTTATAGCGCCACGCTGGGGCCTCTGGCGTCAGGCACCAGCACGGTGTGCCGACAGCGCCTGCGATATGTACTGCGGTCTGACAGGGCGTGATGACCAGGTCCAGGGCTACTATCAGAGCCGCTTGAGAGTCGAGGTCGTCGATTGCATACTGCCAGTGCGGTATGCCCAGCTCTTGCGCCTGAGCAGGCGCCTCGGGCCCGTACTGCACAGAGATGAACTGTGCGTCGGTGCTATCAATAAGTTTCTGCCAGTGCTCGAGACCGGGGTTACGGAGCTCCTGGTGCGTAGCTTTTGTGCCGCCGTGCCAGGCTATCCCGATCCGGGGGCCAACTCCCCACTGGTGGTTTTTCAGCTTGTTGTGATGCTCGTGTATCACGTTCTTGTCTGGCACTAGATACGAGTGACCTGGGAAGTCCTCCGACGTGTTACGGCACAGCGCCGGCATCCCCCCCATTGGGAGGTATGCGTCGACGTCGGGGTGCATCTCGATCAGCTCTTCATGCGTAGCGTAGAATCGCACCTCGGGCCATGTCCGCTCGAACAGCTTAAGCAGCCGGCCCGCAGCTTCGACCACTACCACGTCGGCTTTGTCTTTGAGCTCGTCGAAGCAGGACATGAACATTATCTCATCGCCCAGTCCTTGCTCGCCGTGTACCGCGAGTTTGCCGACCTTGCCGCCGTTCCATCGCTTGCAGGTATACGGGCGGGCCTGGATAGAATCTGTCAGCGCGTAGCGTGTTGCGTAGTACGGCCAGGCTTCTTCGTAGCGGCCCAGCTCGAGTAGCGCGAGCGCCTTGTGGTTGCGTGCGTGCGGGTCGTCGGGCGTGATAGCCAGCGCCCTGTCGGCGTAGTCGATAGCCATGCTTGGGTTGTTCTGATTGACGTATGAGCCGGCGAGCATAGCAAGCGTGTCTGCTGACCCTGGCTCGAGCGCCAGCCTGTTCTTGTAGCACTCACGCGAGAGCTCTGAGTGCCCCTCGTTACGATACGCGCAACCCAGGTTGTGCCATGCCTCGGGCAACTCTTTGGGTTCGATTTCAACCGCCTTAGACAGGAGCGCGATGGCAGTGCCAAACTTTTTTTGTTGAGTGCAGAGTGAGCCGTAGAGATACAGCAGCAAGCTGTCGCCCGGCTGCGAGCCAAGCAGGTTCTCGTACAGGTAAGCAGCCTCGGCGAGCTTGCCGGCTACATGCAGCTCCGTCGCCTCGGTGATCACGTCGCGATAGAGTCGCATGTGTCTCCCTGGTGCGGGGCCCGGAGGCCCCGCGGTTACAGGTTTACTTATGGGTGTACAAGACCGTCAAGTCGACCGTCGCTGTAACTGTCCACGTCGCCGAGGACGGCGCCACAGTGATAAATGTGTACTGCGGTTGCGCGTCATCAGACAGACTGACGCGGAACTTGGTAGCACCCTCATCTGCCCACGCAGGCGCGGTACCAGAAGCCAATGACCCGAACTGGGTATTGGCGCCGGAGATACCGACAGTCGCGTTGGCGGCAGTGGCTGCGGTCGTTATCTTGCCGTAGACACCGATAATGTCCACGCCGCTGGGGATGCGAGCAATTAAGATCGTATCACCAATCGTGGTCGTCGCTGGCGCAACGTATCGGCCTGTAACGGAGTTAACACCCGCATGTATCAGGTACGGGCCAACGAGCGCGGTCGAGGCCGTATGAGTTGTAGTAGCCATTAGCTATACCTCCTAAGGCGTCGGCGCGTAGCCGGAAAGAACGATGGTACCGAAGTCAGCGGAGTTGAATACCGACTTCTTCAGACCGTAAATGCAGCCTGCCGCCACACCCAATTGGTTGCCGTAGTCGAAAGCCTCCTCCTCCCACGACATTTTGTTGGGTTTGTTATCCTGGCCGTAAGCCAAAATAGCAGCCTGCGCTCCGCAGAATACGCCGCGGCGGTAGTTCGACCCATCAGAGCCAGGCGCCGAGGCGTCGGGCACGTTGGGCAGATAGTCCCATTCATGGACAATCACGTTGTTGTAGATGAACGAGGCGCCCGTAACAATCGGGTTGTCGCTTATCTTGCCGCCCGACAGCATCGCCTTGTTGACGTCGTAGAAGTTACCAGCGGTCGAAGCGTCCCGACGTAGCTGAAAGATCTGATACGGGTGGAGGAACGTGACCCACATGTTCTTGCCGTCAACATTGATAGGCCGAATACGTGGGGTGATAACCTTGGCCCGAGCAACTGCTCGGTCGAGGTCAGCGAGCTTAACCGCGTGCGTGGTAGTCGCCGACAACGAAGCCTCGGTTGTGATGGTTCCTGTGTCGCCGCCGCCAACAATAAACTTGTTGGCCGTAGGTGCAGTCGTTGCCATGTTGCCGCTGTACTTGGTGTCGGACTGTCCGGTGTTACCCGTCAACTGATTAGCGAGCGATTTTTCCATGCGCTCGATCCACCAATCTTGGAGTCCCGCCCGAGCCTCTTCTCGTACTGAGAAGCTAACCCGCTGCTCTGACATCTTGCCGGAGCTGCGAACCGCATGACGAAGCTGGTCGATGGTTACGGCATCGTTGTAGGTGACTAAAGCCTCTTCGTTGCCTTCCAGGCCGTTGTCGCCGGCAGTACCGTCGCCGGTTAAAAGATTACGCAGGCCGACGGTGATTTTATCACCAGGGCCTTTCTGCGTTTCGGTTTTGATCTGTACAAGGCTCTTGTCGCCCTTCCCGGTAAACTTACCAAAGAAGCTCGTTCCAATAATTTCATGGAACAATTTACGCGACCAGAGTTTGACAGCTAATGGATGGTTAACACCATACGCTGTAGTAGCCATGAGTGGTCTCCAATATGCGTTGAACTGTAGATAGCTGGTGCTATCCGTTTATCTCACAGTTCCCTGTCGCATATGGGATAAGCGAAAGCCGGGTTACGTGCCGGCTTCACGGTAGCGATTTACGTCCGTCGACGAGAGGTCACCCGGTGCCCACTATCTTGTCCCAGTTCGCCTCGAAGTCCTCGTCGCTCATCGCGCTAAGTGCCTCGAGAGTCTGACCTGCCGGGGGCTTGCCACCTGACGGTGAGCGCCTGCCGGCGGTCTGGCCCTTTGCAATCGTCGCCGGATCTGGTCCGGTGTCGGCTGCAGGGGCTGGGGCAGAGGGCGTATAACCACGTGCCTGCGCGATAGCATACACCCGTTCCGCCGGAGATGCACCCTCCTGCAGCGCCCTGATAATGGCCGCGGACTCCTCCTGCCTGGCGATATGGTTCGCCTGCTCCTCGTTGGCACCACCAACCCGCAGCTCTTTGACCCGGCCCTCCTGCCAGTAATTGTACGCCGGTATAAACTCGGGGTTCTTGGCTGCCAGGCGCGAGGCGTCATTGTGGTACTGCGTCATAATGCCCTGCCACTGCTGGGCCTGCTGCTGCTCCTGGGCTGTTCTTGCGTTCTGCTCGACCTGAGCCTGCCCCTGCTGCTCCAAAGCGGCCATACGCTGGTCGAAGTGCCCGATGGGGTTCTCACCCACGGGTATCTGCTCAGGCTCCTGTGGGGCTTGCTGGGCCTGTTGCTGGTGATGGAGGAACTGCTGGAACCGCCCCTCCATCTGACTCATTTTTTCGGTCAGCTCTTTGCGCTTGACGCGCTCCTCGTGGAGAGCATGGATCGGAACCGTTTTTTCTTGCTCGCTCGTTTCCGGCTCTGCCGCTGCCGGCTGCTCTGCAGCGCTCTCGGACTCCTCTTTGTCTTCTTCTGGGGCTTCTTCCGACGCACCGGCTGCTTGCTCCTCGTATAATGTGTCTAACTGCTCCTCAGAGTAGCTCTCGACTTCAGTCGTTTGATCATTGTCGCCGTCCATTGTTGTTTGCCTCCCCGCGCTAGTGTGTCGTATCGCCGCCCGGTGCGCGCGTAGTTGAGACCGAGCTGCCTGGGCGCTCGTCGAGTATGTCGGCGCCGGTAATGTCTCCGTTTGAGTCTCGCAGGACTTTGACGGTCCTGGTCTTCGGTTGTTGCAGCTCTGCCACAGCGGCTTGGCTCTCAGCTACCGCCGAGGTAACAGACATGAGCGCAGCATTAATCGACTGCATCTGACTGTCGGTGTTACTTATGATCTGCTGCAAATTATTGAGCATGTTCTCGTCGGGCACACTGCCGGCGAGCTTCATGCGCTCGATCTCAGCCGCGGTCACTGCCCGTATGCGTGCCACCTCGATGTCGGTCGCCGCCTCAATCTGCGCCTTCTCGCGCGTCATCTGCATGTCGGCCTGTACCTCAGCACCAGGTGGTAACTGCGCCGCAGGTGGCTGCTGTATATCGTGCATCGCCTTCTGCGCTTCGGCCTGGGCCTTCATCGCCTGGGCCTTTTGCAGCTCGGCCTTCGACTGCCGCTCGGCCAGTAACACCTGGCGCTCCTGGTCCTTCTCCTGCGCCTGCTTCTGCTGCTGCTCGGGGTTGGGTCTGGCTTTTTGCAACCACTTCTCCATCAGGCTCTCGGGCACCGGCAGGTACTCGAGCACCTCGGGCGGCGGAGGGGGCATGCCTGACTCCATCAGCACTGGGGCCAGATGTAATAGGATTTGCATCACTTTTTCTTTTTGGTTATGACTCGTCGGCGCCTCGTCGATCACAGTGTCATACCGCATAGCGACCTGGTCGTGCATCAGCGGCAAGTACTTCTGGCCCTCGGGTCCCACGACCCGGATCAACCGCCCGTCTGATATGTAGTCGCGGATAAACGCTGCCAGAATCCGACCCTGCTGCTTGCGGTATAACCGCAGGCTGTCGAACATCACGGTCAACATGGTCACGCCGGCTTGCTTACGCATCGACTCGAGCACGCCCGGCTGCTCTTTGCCAGTCAGCCCCATCAGCTCCTGGTTAATACCAGGCGTGTCGGAGATGGCGTCGACGGCGTACTTCATCAACTCGTGTACGCCCTGCGGAAACAGCGCAGCGTTACGCTCGCGCACCTTCTCCAGCCCGCTAGGATTCATCTCGATGAGAGCGTCGGGCTTGGCCCAGTCTCGCTTCGCCTTCTTCGGATCTGCGAAGGCGCCGGTCTCCGCCATCAAGCCGCCCTTGGCGTTGCTGTTCATTATGTGCATAGTCTGACTGAGCCACTTGTTGGCCCACATTTGTGGGTCCATCATTATCGCTACCAGGCCGAACCAACTGTTCGCGTTGCGGTCTCTCATGCCCGTCATCGCCTTCAGTGTGAAGCCGCCCTCCTGCACCGCGAGCTCACCGTCCTCGTAGACCGTGTCGCCAATCAGATACGCGTAGTAATACACCCGACGCTTCTGCTCGACCCAAGTCAGCCCGCTCTCTTCCAGTCGGTCCTTTATGCGGTTGAATCGGTCAGGCGCGAACTCGACCATGCCGGCGCCAGACTTGACCCGGTAATACGACTCGCGCTCGTACCACTGATAATGCACAACCTCGATATCTTTAGTGCGACCCTGCGGCTTCTCTTCGTTGTCGTAGAACGGCGGGCTCGCATCATGCGGCTCGTCCTCGCTGTCGAGCCACTCGACGCCCTTACCGCCGGCCTCGTACTCGGGCCAGTTCTCTTTTATCTCGGCGGAAGACATGCGGCTGACTCGTGCGATCCAACGACTGTCCTGCAGGTTCTTACGCGTAGCGCTCGAGTCCCAAAACATCTCAAGTGGGTCGCACCTGGTTACAGTCACCAGGCCGTCGGGGTCATCGTCGTAATCGAGCGCTGTCTCGGTCCAGCCCATGCCGCAGATGTTCAGGTCACCAAAGCTCTCGGTCTCCTCGTCTTCGACGTCTGTCTGGTCTCTGACCCATCGCGCCGCGTCGGTCAACATCTCGTTGAAGCCGGTGTCCTCATTGCCGCGGGGGATGAAGCGAACCTCCTGCCGATTAGCAACCTCGAGGCCGATAACGGCGTTCAGCGTGCGGCTGATACGGTTGAAGGTGACCGGGGGCCGGCGCTGCTCATTGAGTATGGCTTGGTCCTCTTCGGACCATTGGTTGCCGGCGGCGAAGTCGTAGCATTTACGACTAAGCGTGCGCCAGTCTGCGCTGTCGCTCTTGGCGCGGCGCATCTGCTCTCCGATCTTCTTAGCAAGCTCCTCGCTCTCGTCAAGCTGCCCAACTGCTTCCGCCGTCGCTCCCGTATTTGTTTCTGCCATAACGGCACTCCTTCTCTGCTACAATTAGTCGAGGCCATACAGTCTGCATGTCTTCGTCCAGTATCCGCGCCATCGCGTCTAGTCCATCATCGTGCAACGCGACCGGGAACAGGTCGTATTCTTCAACCATCCACTTTTCGATGACGTCGATCCGCTTGCCCTCATAGTCGACGCGGAAGATATTATCCGGCACGTACCATCTAGCCTGCTCGAGTATCGGCACAAGTCGCTTGATGCGGTCTTCCTTTTTAAGTCGCCCGCCGAGAGGGGTGACGTCGAAGCGGTAATTCTTCTGCGCCTGAACGTACTGTATATGTTCAATGTCAGAGTCCTTACCGTACTTCTCGTACCCAACACCAAGCGGCTGCCACTCGTGGTGCATGTCAAACAACATCTCGGTCCGCTCTGTCAAGTTCAAACGGTCATAGACAAAGTCGAGCAGGTAATACTTCTTGTCGGCGTTCAGGCCGATTGCGACCATCGCGGTGTAGTCCGAGCTCTTTTTCTTCTCGCTCGCAGGGTCGACAACGACATACACGTTCATGCCGGCGCCAGACGGCTGCTTGAAAAAGCGCAGCCACTCACGCTTGAAACCCTGACTACTGTCCACGGCTGGGTTCTGCATCTGCTGACAAGCGAACGTGTACGGACCCTGGTCCCGCCGCTTGATCTCTAATTCCTCGCGGGTGAGAAACACCGGCTTGCCCTCGATCGTGCCGTTGTCCGTCGCCGCATGTATCCGCGGTATAAAAGTCCCGCGGTCCATCACCGTCTTGTAGCTGTCGGCGAAGTGATACCTGGTTCCAATCATCCTGCGCTCGCCGCCCCTCGCTCCAAGGTTGTATGACATTGCCAGGCTGTCGGTCACCTTGGCTATCATGTCCGGTGAGCGCACCACGTCCAACGTCACTATGTCGTCGTACACCAGACGCGAGAAATGCCCGCCAGTCGGCATGCCGTCGATCAACCCGTAGGCTTCTATCGTCGCTTCCTTTGGGTTGTTCTTGCGCCTCACCACGAGACCTGAGTACACCGACCACTTACTCGCCTCTTTGCGCGGGTTCGCCCAAAAGATGTCTGGGAACAGCTCGCGCAGCATCTCGTTGCGTTCCATCTCGTTCTTCAGGTGCGAGAGGAACTTCACCGCTGTCGGGCGATTGTGGCTGAAGATGCCGAACGTCAGCTCTTCGGGCATCACCGGGTCGTCGCCATGTGAAGCGAGAATATCCTGCAGCGTCTTGCCAAAGGTTATGATAGTCGACTTGTAATGCTCTCGAGCCCATAGGTCTAGGTACCCGTCAGGGCGCTCTTGCACATCACGGCAGCGGTCATGGAGCCACTGATGCTCCATATCGTCGCGGCCACAAACATAACGCAGGAGGAAGAACAAATCATGTCTCGCTAGAGCCCTCATTGTTTCCGTCTGCTCGCTTTTGCTCAATCTCCGCAAGTCGCTGATTAACTGCGGATAGTGACTCATGCCCGTGTGTGTTAGCGATATTGCCATCGAGATGCACCGTTTGCCCTTCTTCGGCTTTGATTATGTCAATGAGTGACGTCAACACAAAACGCTCGCCGACCAACTTCTGCCCCTCCGGGGAAATGAGAAACGCAAACACATCGTGCGGGTCGTAACCCAGCTTCATGCACGCAGCCTTTGCGCGCGCGAAGCTGAAGCTCTTCATCGACCGGCCGCCTTTCAGCTTGCGGTTCTTCTCCAGCGGCGGCGGCGTATCAAGCGCCGCCATCGCCGGCATGTAATCGCCCGTCTGCTTTTTGCTTATAGTCGACATTGTCTAATTCCTCCCAGGCGCGCTCTGTCATGTCCATCGCGGTGACACCTTGCGCGCTGCAAGTGTCAAGCAGCTCATCGTGCCACTGACCAGAATGGTCTGTGTGCGAATAGTTGTACCAGCATGGCGTGCCGAGCGTGTAATGGATGAGCTTCGCCTTCGAGTTGTATTCCATCTCTGTGTCCAGCCAGTTCCACTCAGGCGGTAACTCGCCGATGACCTCGTCCTTCAACCAACTGAATCTATGCAACTGGGCACCAGTCATCTCGGCTACGGTCTCGGGTAACAGCCGGCGGTTCCCGTAGTGCGCGTTGTTCCATATCATCAGCGAGGACCAGTTCTTGCGCGGGTAGTCTTCGTTCTTTGCGCCCAGGTACTTCACCGCGGCTGTGGTCTTATAATCATGCTTTACAACCTGGACCGCTTTGGTCAGGTTACGCAGAGCCCACAGCTCTGCAATGTCCGTTGTCAGGGTCATGTCGCCGTCCATAAATATCGCCTCGCCAATAAACCCGCAGAGGTACGGCACAATGAAACGGCTGTAGATAAACCCGTTGCTGCCGTCAGTATGGCGCTCGTCGTATACGACCTTGAGGTTGTTCAGCGCGAGCGGCGTTATCTCCAGCGGCTCGCTCGAGCGCCGGATAATGCTGTTAACGCATGTATGATATGCGACAGGCTCTACCGGGTCGTATCCGATAAATATCTTGATCATATGTGCTCCTCAATCATTTTAAGTAATGTGTCCTCATCACGGCGTTTGCGCCCCTTCACTCGCTTGGCGAACGTCCGTACTTCGCCCTGTATTCTGCTACGGTCTCGCGCCAACTGATTAAGTTTGCGCGTAGCGCGTGCTGTCTTCGCCCTGGCGTCGAGTCTCTTCGACTCTTCGAAGAGCTCCCCGATCCGATGAAGCCTCGAAAGCTCCGCGGTCATCGAGCGGTCAGGTAGCTCGATTACCTCGAGCGGCTCGTTGTCGGAGCCAAGCTCTTTAGCCGACTGCTTCTCCGCCGGGAAGAGGGTCTCCAGCCAGCGGATAATGTCCTCGTTGTCATACGCGGTCACGTCTGGTCCCGGCCTCCGCCGCCCGGTGTCTCGGTGACGCCACTCATCCGCTTGCCCTCACTCGCGGGATTCTTTTTTAATAAATTCCGCTAACAGACGCAGTTCTGTTTTCATTTCCGCAATGTCAACTTGCAACTGGTCAATCGCCTCTGCATGAGAAATATGGTATCTGCCAAATTCCGTTTTTACCTCGATTAGCGAAAAAATCATAAACCGATACAGCGCATAGATCGCGCCCAGCAGCAATACAAGAGGAAGACCGTATTTTTCAACAGTGTCTAAACTGAATAAGCCCGTAGGTTCCATATTAGTTGAGCGCGGTGACTTCCATCAGATCTTCTCCAGCAGCACGAGAAACGCGGCCACGGCCCCGGCCAAGCCGCCGATCCACATGACGCCTCGCGCCACCAGGTGCAACGCCTTGACGCCCGCGGCGATGTCCGCCAGCGGCTCGGTGCGTTGCTCGATGACTTTAATTGTCGCGGTGTTCGCCTGTTGTCCGCCCTCCAGGTGCGCGATCGTCGCGTTGAATCCGAGCACGGTCTGATGCACCTCATCCACTTCGCGCCGCATTGCCCGCTGCTCGTCACGCAGACTGCCCATCTGATTCTCCAGGCTCTGCACCCGCTGGCAGTCTATCCGCGGAACGCAATCGTGCTCTGCCGGCATACATTACGCCTTTAGCCAGGCCACGACGCGGCTCATCTCACCCAACCCACATCCCAACGAAAAAAACTGTCGCGGTATAGCCCACTGCTATGCCGATGACTACCAACACCTCGCGGTTATCTTCTAGCCAGCGTGTCGCTTTATCTTTCAGCTCACCCATCGTTCTTCTCCCACTTGGATTTAGCTACGGCCTGTGCGCTGCGACCAACGACATAGCCGCCGAGCCCGATCTTCATCAGGTCCCATAGGTCAGGCGGTAACTCGAGCACCGGCGCCTCAGCCCAGAACAGTGCCAGGTACGGATACAAGATGTAGTTGTTGGCAATGATGGCGCCGAACATCAGCATAATGATTGGACGCCAGGACCTGGTTATCCAACTGTCGCTCTGCGCCTCGGCAATGATGACCTGCATGGCAGCGTCGAGCTCTTTCAAGTCGCCTGACTGCTGCAGCTCCATCAGCTTGAGCGTAGCGGCTTCGCGCTGGCCCTTGTCAGGCAACACTTGCTTTAACAGCTCGAGGCCGACTGTTACTGCCTGAGGGATGCCTATCATGGGGCTTTCCGCACGACGCCGCCTACTTGCTTAGTAGCCCCCTGTTTGGCTTTGGCTTTCTGGCCGGCGTGTTTTTTGATGATGGCTTCGATTTTCGGTTGCCAATTATTTTGAATTGCCCTTCCTGTTCCGGGGCGTGCTGCCTCCATCCTTTGAAAGTAATCTTCGCCATTAGCTTTTGCGCTCCAATTGTTGCCCGTGAAATAAGATTCTGCATGCGCTATGTCAAATTCAAAGTCACCGTCATGCCCAAGCTCTTTCAGCGTCTTCTCCATTACCGGCATCAGTTGTTCTTCGAAGGCTTTGTGTATTGCGTTCGCGCTGTATCCTTTGAGCTTGGTGAACACAATCTCCATGCCGTTATCTATTGGTGACTGACCGGCAAGGATCAGTGATATCTTCTTACGCACCTCTACCGGCGCGCTCTTCAGGTTTACCTGGAGCGCATCCCAAAAGGCGCCTGTCTGCTCTGAGTTCAGCCAATTGCCGTCAGTCGAGCGCATCTGCATAGCGACGTCAGGCCCGCTGTTAACGTAGCGCAGCCCCATGACCGAGTCTTGCTGCAGCATGTAGCCTATGGCGTCGGTCGCAACCTTGGCAGCTTCTGGCGACGAGAATATAGGCAGGTTCACCGCCGGGTTCGCAGTGTCAAACCAGGTGCCGGTGCCAAATATAGGCGGCAGCTCGGCAATGCCCAGCTCTTCACGCAGCATGTCACGCACAACGTCGCCTGTCTCGCGGGTAAATGCCTCGCGCTCAGGCGTTGTCATGTCTGCTATCTCAGGGTATTTGGCAGCGTATGGCGAGGTCTCGCCGAAAGCGGACTCAAAGCGCATCGTCTGCGTGTTGCCGGCGACTACCGCATCCGCGGTCTCTGGCGCACGATCCGTTACCTTGCCCATCTTGACCCAGCCCGCAGCCTGGACCTGGGCCGGTGTCCAATTGCCGCCCATGTAGCCTCTCTCGTTCAGGTCGTCTGCTATACGACGCCCGAGCTCTGCTGCGTGCTCGTACTGCGGGTCACCCCAAAAGGTGCCAGTGGGTCGCACTGCGCCTTCGTTGATCGCTTCTTTCTTCCAGGCCGGCAGCTCTCGGTTACCCAAGAGACCTTTGCCTTCGACATTTTCAAACATGCGCTCGACGTCGCCCATTGCCGGCTTGCCGAGGTTGTACTCGCGCGCAAATTGCTTCGCCAGGAGCCCGCCCTCGGCGCCCTCGAGCTCTTCGGCTATTGCGTCGAAATACTTTTTGTTTGCGTCGGTGCTGATCGAGGTATCGAGCGTGACGCCCATGTCATCGAGCTGCTTCTGCCCGTATTTCTCGCGCAGGAAGTTATACATGGGCCAGTCGACCAGGCCCATGTCCCGGCCTGAGTGAATATCGGCAACGAACGGGGCGCCGCCTTCTGGCGAGTACCCGGTAGCGTTGCGGACGTTGAGCCCTTTGGTGCTGTCGGCGAAGTCGGACAGCTTGAGCCCGATCCCCATGCCCGTGGTATCACCACGGAGCAGCGCCAGGATTTTATCTCCGGACATGCCAAACTTCTTGGTGTGCCTGAAGTTGCGCAGGCTCTCACTCGCACGGTTGGCGTCGAGCGCGGCGCCGGCTGGGCTCTTGCTCTGGTTGGCTGCTAGTGACGCTATCATCTCGCGCATTGCGCGCTCTGGGTCGTTGGGATACAGCTTGTGATACAGCTTAGAAAAGTCTTCGTACCAGCGCCTGGCCTCGGTTATGCCTTCAGCGCCCAGCGTGGTCTCAATCTCGTTGATCCACTCGTCGGTAGTCGGCTCGCCGATCCGAAAGTCGGGCTGACCTTCGGCCCGCAATACACCGTGCGGTGTCTTCGGAGCGCCTGCGCCAGACTCGGGGTCATACCCTTGCACGCGGCGACGGAGAGTCGTAGCTGCATCTTCCGGCTTGACCGTTATCGGGCTGCTGTAGTCGCCGGCATGCGCGACCACGCCCTCTCTGGCCTCGTCTAGCGACATTTGCCTGGGGTCTAGCGCGAACCTGGCGGTGCCAGCGGCATGCAGGTCACCCAGAATGCCACCCGTCGGGCCCATGTCGCCTGATGGGTCGACAGCGCCGCCCTGGCGGAAGTTGCCACGGTTAACTGATGGCTGCTCTATTATCTCGTCATTGCGTTTTAGGACTTTGGCGCGCCTGGCTAAGTCATCGAACAGCACCATGTTGCGGGTGCCTTCGCCGGCTGCTCGACTTCCTTGATCGTAGTATTTGATGCCGGGGATGCCTAAATTATTCAGATACTCAGATGCAAAAGCCGCTTCATCGTCCCTAAGTATCTCTGCGACTTTACCGAATTTGTCAGTAGCCATAGATTTATACATTTGCTCTCCGGTTGGATTGCTCATGCTCAAGCGTCGCCCTAATTCATCTGCTTCGCGTTTTAGTGCGTGCCACTCAGCCTCCTGCCGCATTCGATTGTCTGGCAACCTGTCTTTTGCCATTGATTCAGTCAGGTCGTTAATCTCATCTAGCCGCGCTTGCACCGATGGGTCGTACTCAAATCCAGCCGTTTTAAGCGCATCCCGCACACTCTGCGACTGCTCACTCAACGGCTTATCCCAATCCAACATCTTGGCTATGTCTGCGTCGGGGACTTCTATTTCGTAGAGGTATTTGTTCAACGGGGCTGATAGGGCATCCCACGCCCCCTGATTGCCGATTTCTATTATTTCTGACCCGTCATCCATGACGTGATGTATTCCATCATCGTCTGTGTATTTAGATGCCCTCAGACTGTCTAATACGTCAAACAAGCCATCGCCGAGCTCGTCTGCTAAATTGGTAGCAATTGACGGGGCCGTATCCGCACCGCCTGTTACCCTGTCAAAGCTGCCCAACTCATCGGCATACCATTGCCCCACTCCCTTATTCTCAGCCACATACAATCCATGCCCATAGGTCTGAGCGCCTTGCCCTGTGCCTATCTTGGAGGGATCAAGTGCGTCAAACTTATGCGGGGAACCTTGATAAGCAACCATCCCACGCATGCCTCTCGCTATCGGCTGCGCGCCTATCATCTCAGGGATCGCACCGCCGGCACCGACGCCAGACCGCGGCTCGAACAGCCCGCGTGCCATACGCGCAGCGCGAGGCAGGTTGGTTAGATCGAAGATCCCGCCGACTACACGGCCCGCGTTCTCTGGGCCAGTGCCTTTGAACGGGATGCCGAAGTCGCGCGCAAGCGAGTCTGAAGTCAGCGGGTAGTCGGACAGTGTCGCTGTGTTCTCCATCAGCGGGCGCCCTTCGGCCCAGTTGTCGATCATTGCCGGCGCCACGCCTGCTCCGAACACAGCCAGGTCAGCCGGCAGGCCAAGCAGGCCGAGCGTGGCCTCCTTGCCGGCGCCAGACCAGAAGTCAGGGTCCAGCAGCCCCCGCCCTACGGTGCCGGCTACGTCAGAATAAAACTCGCGCGCTGGGCTGTAGCTTGTTGCAAAGGGCCCGGCAAGGTCCTCGTTGGGCCAGCCCGGCGGCAGCAAACCGCCCATCTGTCGCTGGCGCCGCACCGGCACCTGTCCGTATATGTCGCTCATGTTGTAGCCCGGATAAGCCATTATATGTCCCAGAACCCAAACGGGCGCCTGTCGTTTATCCCGCGGCGATACTCGCTTATCAGCTCGTGCTGTACCTCGTCGTATCCGTAGTGGTCAAAGGCAGTGCTCGAGCAGCCCGCGGCCATGACCGGGTACTGATAATGCTCACGTGCCTCGTCGAGCTCGCGCTTGCGTATGCACTCCAGCATGTACTCGCTGTCGGTCTCTTCGGGCTCGGGCTCGAACCCCAGCACCGGGACCGCCGGCTCAGGTATCAGCTCGCGCACCGACTTGAAGCCTGGCGTCACTGCTTCCATCACCTCGAAGTCGACGCCTTGGATCTTGTACCGCACCGGCTTGAACTCAAACATCAGCGCCGCCTCACCTTGATGATATTGCCGCGCGCGGGCTCGACACCGCAGCTCTTGCGGAGCTCGCTCGACCTTAACGCGCCCTCGATGGCGGTCTCATGCGCCATGCGGTCTATGGCTGCTTTCGCCCATACATCAGGCACCAGGTATGACTGCTTGGCAGTCTTCAGGGCCAGGATTGTTGCGCCTCGTCGATACATCAGCGCATGTCCCTGTATGCGAACGAGTAGTGATTGCCGTCGTTGAACCGCCCGCCCCAGGATGCACCGAACTCCCGGTACTCGGTCTCCCACCACATGCCCAGCTCTGCATGGTCCTCGGTCAACTGCAGGTACTCGCCATCGCGGAACAAGTTCAGGTCCGCGGCCAGGCGCAGCTTGTGCAACGAGCGCTTGCGCCCGTAGATGCCAGCCTTCTTGCTGCCATGCGCGCCGAACACCCGCGGGTCGCGGTAGCTGTCGCCAAGCGAGACCTCGTAGCCGATCTCGGATGCATGCAGTATCAGCTTTGCATATGCCTGAGCGAACTGACGCTGGAGTTGACCCAGTGTCATGTCCATGACCTCTGATTCATCACAGATCACTTGACAGTCCATCGGTAGTCGCGAGCCCTTGTTCGACGAATTGGATTTCCGCAACCCGCCCAGATCGAGTCTCGGGTGCTGGAAGTCGATCGGCACCCGCCACCGGAAGTCATCGAAAAGATCGTGTCGCACTGCAACATCGCCGGTGTCCAATTTAACTTCTGCGCGAGCATGCGCTAGAGTTCTCTGCTTTGCAAGTTTTGCATCCGCTCAATCTCCGCCTGCAGCAACTCCTTGCCCTCCGTCGCGTGCCGGCTCACCGTCGCTGACGGCTTCATCAACTGTCTACAAACAGCAACATGGCCCAGCAGAGCACACGCCAGTGCCATCCTCACTCGGTCAGCGTTACGCATCGAGCTCTGTATCACAGCCGCTGACGCACGCTCCACGGCCCTCGCCTGCTCGTGGTCCACATGGTCACTGGTGCCATGCACTGCCTCGTGCAGCCCACTGCGCCAGGCTCCAGCGCCCTCCTCCTCCTGCGCCAGGGCCCAGTTGTCGAGCCAGCTAGTAATCCACAATTCCGTGGTTGCCATTCCGCGCTCCTCTGGCCCTAAGCCATTTGACGTGCTCCACCACCTTCTCGGCTGTGTCCACAATCCACACCGAGCCCTGCCACTCATCGTGCCACTCAACCTGCGCGTCAGTCAGCTTGCGCCGGCTGGGTGACAGCTTGCCGTTTTTGAATTCCACTGGACAACTCACCCCGGCCACTCCGACCAGGTAGTCCGGGCAGCCCTTGCCGACCTCACTCAGGTCAGTCATCGAACACCCGAGCTGCCGGTAAATTTTGACCAGCTCGGTCTGGTTTTTATCTACTCTCTTTTGCACTGCAACATACTCCTACTGATAACCTTGTCATTAACTGTCCCATAAACCGTCCCACCTAAGAGAATGGGATGGTGGGATGGTTTGTATAGGGAATACCCTATAAATGGGGTTGCGGGAAAAGGCGTGGGACAGTTTGGGACGGTGCAACATACTGTCCCATAACGCATTTATTTGAAACCATCCCAAACCATCCCACAAACCGTCCCATCCCAGGACATACCTCAAAACCATCCCACATGCAAAAAGGCGTGGGATGGTTGTGGGATGGCTATCTATTTTTGCCACGGTGTAGCGCCCGGATTTGAGGCCATATCTGCGACCAGTTCAGCGCCCTTCTTTGTGGTCTTATACTTCGACTGTTTCCCTGCCGGCTTGCACACAAACTTCTCCGCCTCGAGCTCTTGTAGCTTGCGCCCGACCTTGCTGCCTGAGAAGCCAACGGAGGCAGCCAAATCGCTCACTGAGGCGCCGCCGCGGCCTCGGTGTACGGCTGCGAGCAGTCTCATCTTCTCATCTTGTGCGCTCTCCTGCAGCGCCTCGGGCTTGTCTATATGCAGGGCGCAGACGGTGAAGATATCCCGCCCGTGGTTGTCGGTCATGCCTGAGATGGGTGTCGGTAGCATCTGAAAGTGCAGCGGGTCGAAGGTCGCGCCCCTGATTTTAAGGTGATGCAACCGCGTCAGCTCGCCGTCAGAATAGGCCGTTAAATTGGTATCGAGCTCGTTGGTAAAAGCATACCCGCCACGGGGGAGCAATGACTCTTCGAACACTGCGCCCTTGGTAGGATGACACAAT
>Ga0209128_1000329_pt1 | contig 35823 bp, 27 predicted proteins | sample ETNvirnome_6_100_FD_184072 | JGI IMG/M metagenome (GOLD analysis project Ga0209128, IMG submission 184072) | Marine viral communities from the Pacific Ocean - ETNP_6_100 (SPAdes) (version 2) | ecosystem: Environmental > Aquatic > Marine > Oceanic | place: Pacific Ocean | collected 2013-06-19
ACATGTTTATGGGCTTTAGTCAAGTTATTTGACGGTTTTTGTATAAAATTTTCAGAACCCATAAATAGTTGATATTCTTGCCATTTTGAGATATCATAGTACCAGTCAAGCTCTTCTTTGTGAGCATTCGTCTCGTTAATTTTTTGAAAGACTGTATCGAAGTCAAATTGGCGTGCTGACCACCTTTCATTAAGTGGCAATTTTTTTTGGGGGTATTTTTCTTCGGGGCCTGGGTTAATAAACTCACGAGTGGTAGTTTTGTTGATATGTCTGCGACACTGTATGTAGTCTTCTCCAAACATTGTAAAGGCAAGCGGTACATTATCTTTAACAGTTTTGCCATTATGCGTTAAAAAAAAGTTATTTTCAAAATCTGAAATTTTGGGCCGCAAATTTCTTAGCGAATATACATTATAGGCACTCATTGGAAATGTCACAAAATACTTGTGTGGAATCACCCAGTGGGAGATAATGTTTGCTACCCTCCACGCTGAATTTACGCCATGCAAAGCTGACCACCCGTAGGAGTCTCGCCGGTCTCGGTCTTTGGGATGAACTGGCACGTAGTATATAGGTATTTCCTTGCGCTGTTCACTCGGAAAGATAGCATGTTTTCGCGAATAATATACAGGGTCATAGGCCCACTCTCCTATCACTTTTTTTATGATGGGCGCAAGGTCATCATTGGCGACAATCCAAATGGTTTGACAGCCTGCGATAGCGCACTCAAAGACTGCTTTTTGAATGGCCGTAAAGCCAGGATCTACTGGGAGTAGGCACTCTGGTGTGGTCAAATCAAAATCTGTATGTAAATTGGCTAGTGGTATAATACCGGCAAGATGTATGTGTCTCCCATCACTCATAAGTTTTCTAAAAGTCTATGATATCCCATACAAGCCGATGATAAATCTTTGAGTAGATCTTCTTCTTTAATCTCCGGAGTTTCGATAGTCTCGACGGATGACTGTGGGCGCGCCAGTTCCTTGCGTCTCTCGCGGCCAATGATAGTCGTTCTAAATTTGTAATATTTTGGCACCCCCGTAGGCGAATAACCATTAAACAACCCCTTCATTCCTCGGCTTTCCATTTCAGCTACCATCTTAAATCTCGCCATGGTTTGCGAGTAGTCAAAATCTAATAACTCTGTTTCTGTTAGCCTGGAAACAAGACAAGCATCCTTGACAGGAGAAGCCCCATCAATGCGATCTGTAGGGTAAAACCAGATTTGCTTAACGAATTCATCCGCTGTCTCAATGAAATCGATTTCATGTTTCCCTCCTCGATTGAATGCTATCCAATCATAACACATATATGTGGGGTTGGCAACTATTTTTTCTTCAGTGAGGCCAGTGCAATTGTCATCACCAAAATAATAAGCTTTTTCAAATTTGATCTCAGCTATTTTTGAATACTCGTTGGAACACACTAAAGTTTCTCCCGTGTATCTCATGCTTTCACACAGATCGCTTAACGGCATTTGTCCTTCGAGCGACAGAAGAAACAAGAGCCTTTCCCAAAGTAATTCTTTAGCAGTTCCAACGTTAATGTTTTGATTGTGCGTGACGAGAGAGCGAGAAACATTCTCCAAACGCACACACGAAAGATCCCACGAGGGCTCTAAATAATCAAATCTAAAAGGTCGACGTGGTACTGTGAAAAAAATGGGCAATTTGTTATGGAAGGCATACAAAACAGCCGTTAAATTGCTACCAATTACTACGTCGCCGTATTCAAGAATCATCCTCGCAGACTTCGCTGGCGCTGCTGTATCCACTCTCTTCCTCTTCTTCTACTTCTTGTAAAAGGGCCTTAATATCTAAATTGGCACAGTCTCTTTTGGTTTTGCTCACATGATAGTGGCTAATAAATCCGGAGAAGGAACCATACTTTACATCCTGCTCATAATTGGTAGACGTATTGCCAAATTGTGTGAGGGGTGCTTCATAGGGAATGTCTAGGCCCTCGTGGATTGCTTTCCAAAGTGCCTTTAAGGCTCTAATTTGAACCGGATAAAAATCTAGGTAGGGATCTATATCCTCGCCGTGAACACGAGAATTTTCTACGAGTGCTCTTTCGCCATATCCATTTTTAACATACCAGTCTTGGTACTTGAGATAATAAGCGTTGCTAATCTCCACTCCCACAGAGGCGCGATTAACTCGGGTGCTTCCCGCGTGCCAACATCCATGTTGCATATCAATAGTTTGATAAATGGTTCCATCATTATCAATTAAGAAATGGACTGAGATCCCTTTCTTGTCGAGCACTTGCTGACAGGAGTTAGAACTTAGGCAAACATCCCAATGGTTTACAAACAGGCGTATTTTGCGTGAGGGTCGGCCTGTATAGTCATAGTAGGTGCCGGCTTTAGATTTTTGACCGCCGCTCTCAGACCACAACACAACTTTGTCCCACTTAATTGGAATAAAGTTTCCGTTATAGACGATGTAATTAGAATACGCAGGCGTGCTAGGTTTATGCTCATCTATCTCGGCTTGTCTTTCAGTCCAAACCCTACGAAATGTCATTGGGCCGACCAAGCCATCAGGCGAAAGTCCGCGTTCGCGCTGCCATTTCTTAATGGCGCGTACTAGCTGGTCGTCAAAATATTTCTCTCCAAACCAAGTTGGATCCCATCCCAAATTCGCCCCGGATGATTGGTTATAAAAGTTCTTATCAATGGGCATAGCATTTTATTTTCCTGTTACTCCGACAATATTCCTACAATATAATTATCTAGCACTAGGTTAATTGTCTCATTTTTCACATTAATTTCCTCAATCATCGACTTGTCAACGATGATTTCTGTGCCTACATTGAGTTCCTCTTTAAATCTTACATCTTGTGCCCAACTCACGACCTTAACAACTACATGCTTTTCTTCCGTAGGTTTAAAATCCTCGGGAAGAACGATTCCGCTTGCGGTGGTGGGGCCCGGCGGGGGCGGTACTACTATTTGTAGATGCCTATTTACAGGCTTCAGCATTGGTCACCTCTTTATTGATTACTCTTTCATGAGTACTGAATTCTTTTCTCGTTAAAAAAGCTTCTTCGCGTGCATTGCATTTTTTACAACGCATTGAAACGTTGATGTTTTCGCAAATCATTGCTTCTATTCTGCCTGTGGGTACCCAGTAGCATTCCTTCTGGTTTCCTTTACAGGCTATCTTTATTCTTCTCTCTGCAAGAAGATGATTAAAGTTCATAGTTTCTCCTATAATGTACATGTATCGTTAGTGCAGAATTTTGTTCCCGCACCACCCTCGGATTCATCTATTCTGGCGAGGGGGGTAATCTTAGCAAACATTTTTTCATAGGTGTCTTTTGTAATAGACTCATAGGGAGCCTGCTCATAGCCTGTCTCTTGATACTTCAAGAAAGAAACAGCTTTTAATCTGGTCTCATACATTTCTAGCGCATTCTTAAGTTGGTGTGATTCGTCTTCTTTAAATGTCACAGTAATTGAAACTGAATTGTCTGCCCAATAATATTGATATTGAGCAGCAATCTCAAGCTGTTCCCATATGCTTACGTCGCACTTACTCTTCGTAAAATATGGCTCGTGGACTGGAAACTCCACTACCATTGTGCGTGGGGAATATTTATCCTTCTCAATATTATATCCGGAGTTCTTGAGCCTGTCAAGGATTTTTGAATCCTGGGAGAATCTAATGCGTCTAATGTAGTATTCGTCTTCCGGAAAATGAATACCGGGAGTGGAACCATTCAATAAAGAAACGGTGCCAGACGGCTTGATCGATGTCGTCCGGACAGATTTTGGAATGCATAGCCAGTTTGAATACTCTTCATCTAATTCTTTGACATAATTATAAGCTTTGTCACACCACTCATACATTTCGCGGCGTCCATGCTTGTTAAATGCTTGGACCACTCCCGATTGGGACAGTCCAATGCGCCTGTTCTTGAGCATCTTGGCGTTAGTCTCTGGCCAGTGCGTGTTAGAGAGTGTGATGGTCTTGCCGTATAAATATGCAATCTTTAATGTCTTAAGGTAGTCTTCTAGATCGTCGTGCTTAGCTGGGAATGTTTCAACCAGACAGCAAAGCTCTGCATCTTCAAGCTGTTGTTCTACGCACGGGTTAAAGCCGGCAACGTTAATGTCGTCTAGTCGGATCCCATCCTTAAAGCGGCCTCGGGTGCGCGCATTCTCTAGCCAGATGTATCCGGGCTCTCCGTTAGCTTGACTTTGTGCAGCGTGCCATGTGTAATCCATACCCACTACTGCATTGAAAGAGTTGTTGGACCCCCATCGATGATGATAAAGCTTTTCGTCATCGTTTTTCATTTCCAGATAATATCGATCATCATAGTTGCCAATGGCTAACGCGGCTGACCGACGAACATTACCAGCTACCACGCAGCGGCCAATGAGGTTTTCTGTATCTACTATATCAACTGACGAAACTGGTTCACCCGGCTTGCTTCCATAAAGCTTTACTAGGTTTTCATGAAGTTCTTTGAGGGGGCCATGGCCACTAGAGGTTCCACCAAATCCATGGATAAGGGCGCCTTCGGGACGGATGGCAGAATAATCAAACTTGGGAACCTTTCCTCCAAAGAAAAATCCATCCAACAACAGATGGACAGAATCTACCCAGCCCTCGCGGGAGTCGTCAATGACCAGTGTATCATTTGTATATTGTGGTTCTTGAACGGTCAGCGTGTTGGCTCCTTCAGTATCAAATCCTACGCCAATCCCCAGCATCAAAGCATCCATCATCCACGCAAAAAGATATCCCCCCTTGCTGGAGAGATCTCTTGTGGAGCGGAACGCGCAATTAAAAAGTCCTGCGGCGGTGCGCTCTTCTACAAACTTGGTACCCATCATCCAGAGGCCGCGACCAGGAGGCGTCCACTTCAGATTAAACAGCCGGTCATAAGCTTCTTTGGCAGTCTTTTGTGCCTTTGCATCATTCCATTCAAGACTAAGCAAAAAGACATGTTGCTTTTGCATGTTAAACATCCCTTCAATCACACGCTTGCAGGTTTGCCACCATTCTTCTGATCCACTGGCATCTGGATCGAATTCGCTAAGCCTACGAGAGTAGGTGCGTTTGAATGTGACGTATCCTAGTGGACCCCATGGTACTTCTTTAGTTTTATAGGGCTCCAAAAAGGTGTCTGATAGTCGGAATCTCCGGATGTTTTCTATGGTTCTCATTTGTTTTTATTTCCTTTTTAATCTTGAATATTTTTCTCGTAATAATTTCTGCTGTTCTTTGGAACTTAGCGTAAGCGGGGCTGTTACAACAGAATTAACTGTGGTGGGCATCGATGCTTTTGGAAGAATCTTAATCTGTACATTGGATGTATCCATAAAGATAGGATACACCATCCCATCCGGCCCATTTCTATTCTTTGCAATAAACAGCTTTCCCTGATTATTTTGTTTGTCTTCGATTGTTCGAGAAATCGAAAAGATAAAGTCTGCTACGAAACACTTGTTAAATGCTTCTGAGATCTGCTCCATTGTAATAACTTCTGCGCTTAATCCAGAGCGATTTGTTTGCGATGCTGTCCATATGGGACACTTGAATTCCGAAGCGAGCGCGCGTAGCTCTTCGTAAATAGACTCAAGCTCGTTTCTCTTCTCTTTTCTTGCGATAACCGGTTTTAAAAGATCGGCATAATCAATAATAATCATACCGGGAGTAATGCCCCGCTTGAGCAAGCGCGCAAGATGGGAGCGAATTGTGTTGGTGCTGGCTGACTTGGTGGGATACTCTTTAACAATCAAAGAGCCATCAAGCTCTTTAATCTCTTCATAGATTTCGTCTTTAAAGCTACGAATATCTGAAAGTGGGTAGCCAGTAATACAACTATCGTAACGTATTCCAATAACGGTATCTTGCAATTCAAGTGTGTAATGTACAACCGTCTTGCCCTCTAAGATCCCTTGGGCGCCAAGATGCACTAACGCCATTGACTTTCCTGCGCCTGTGGGTGCAATAACAACGCCTAATTCACTTTTGCCGAGGCCCCCGCCAGTAATTGTGTCTATTTCTTTCCACCCTGTGGTCATAGGATTTCGATGCTTGGGCTTAAACCTCTCTTCAAAATCAGCAAAATAGTCATAGCCGAAATTGTTTTCGGATCCAAGTTTAAGAGCATCATTAATAACTGTAGAGATTTCATCGAACGAGCAATTTTGTAGCAGCCCTACAGATTTCATCATGGCTTCTTTAAGGTTTTGCTTGCGGCAAAAATCCAGAGAGGTTTCCTTAATGTATAATATGTCGGACATTTCACGCGTATGAATTCTAGCGAAATAATCGCGTACTTGATTTTGTGTAACCTCATCCTCATTATCCATTTCGGTTCTAAGAATTGTAATCATTGCCTCGACAGAAGGATGGGTGCCGTATCTATTTCGATAGTTAATAACTTTGGTAACAAAGACGCGTAAATATTCAAGTTCTAAAAATTCTGTGTCGAGGACTTCGGTAATCTGATCCGCGAACGGTCTGTCCTCAAAAATAAGTTGTACTAGTCCCTCTTGGAAGGCTTTTCCGTACCTTCCAAAATTCACATTTTCAGTGAGCATCTATTCCCTCTCGATGTTGTATTATATATATAACAAACCTCCCCATAAAGTCAATCTAAAATTTAAAATAATTCTTTTGTGTTGTCAAGACATTCCCTGGTGATCTTATTTAAGTTCTCTTTAAGATCCTCCCAGTTTAATTCACCAAATCCATCTGCGCGCATCATACCAATGAGTTCGGTTTTATTAAATTCGCACTCAAAGTTTTCTATCGATTCTTCAACATGCTGTTTAGATTGAAACGACATTTGTGGAGCATATAATTGCATCATCTTATAGTTGTGCGCGATTAACTTTTGGTTGTCGGCAACGTTCGAGAAAAACTTTAAGTTACTATCAGCATCTTTGCAAAATTCTACAACTTCATCAATCGTATACGACTTCTCTTCACTAAGAAAATCAAGGCGTTTCTGAATTGTTTTAAACCCGGCACCCTTAACACCAGGAAGGTTGTCGGAAGCGTCTCCAATGATCGCTCTGGCGAGTGCCATATTGGTTGGGTGTACTCCTGTCTGCTCAATGATGCGCTTTTGGTTTAGCAACTCGTTTTTAGTAGGCCGAAGCAGTACAGTTTCCTCGTTGCAAACCTGCATAAAATCTTTGTCATTAGAAATGATAATTTTTTGCCATCCTTTATAATAATCCATCTGCGTAATATATGCAATCACATCGTCAGCTTCAATTTCCGGAATCATAAACTGAATGATGGGCATGTTATTCATATATTCAATAACACGACTTTGTTGCCACATCTTGTTCTGCAACTCTTCGTCATCAGTAAGGTTGTGATACGCTCGATTTAATCTAATCGGCTTCCTACCCTCTTTATAGTTTTTGTCTATGCTCTTTCGCTTTCTAGAGCCGTTAGGACCGTCCCATACCACTACGATCTGATCCGGTTTCGTCTCTCGGACGTGTCGCTGAAGGATTTTGATAAACCCTTTCAGGCCGCCGATGGGATCTCCATTAGAGGAAATCGAGGGGTCTACGATATACGCCCTCAAATATGCGTTTAACGCATCTACAATTAATACTCGTTTCATTTAAAAAGCCCTACCTGTTATATACAATATAACATGGCAGGGCTTAAATGTCAAGCAGTTTTTAGCGATATCTGCGGGCTGGTGGGTGTGGTCTGCCGCGGCCTTGGATGTATCTAACATGCGTATGCGGCTGTCGTGACAACATCTGGCGAGGCACCGTTCGCAAATCCCAATACCCGTGTACCCACACACCACGCGGAGTTCGGTGTCCCCTTACCCAGACCCATGCACGGACATTGACACTAACATTGTGCGTGTGGGGATGGGGGGTGTGACGCACGACTGGTGGTGCGGGTGGTCGCTGACTCGGTGGAGGGGTGTGTGCGTGAACTGTGCAGCCACTCCCAATTAAAGCTATAAAAGCTATAGTGAATTTATTCATTTTGTTTTCCTTTCTCTGCTGGTGCGGCTAATTCGTCCGGATCTTCATAAAAATCTTCTGCGCTTCCATCCCGACGATCAAATCTTTGAATAACCTCTTCATCCATTAGACGTATGACGTGCTCTCTAAATTCATTATCGGTTTTAATAATCTCGGTCCACTTTGAAGGCTGGAATTTCTTGGAGTATCCGTCTGCAGTTTCTAATGTATACCACGCACCCTTGGAAGTGAGACACTCGGATGTTTTAATAGCATCAAACCAACTCTCTTCGTCTCGGATACCAACTTCGTCAGTGCCCCACATAATACGGAAAGCACAATTTCTTCCTTGAGTTCCAAACCTAGACTTCTCCAGTCTAATCTTGACTTCGGATCCGATACGGAAACCTTTATCATCCATCACAAACGCACTCTTAGCCTTGCGTCCGGTTAGCCAGATACGCAAAGAATAAGAATAGTGCATAGCTTTTCCGCCCGGTGTCATATAGGGCGTAGTCATCGCTGTGATATGCGCCATAGGGCCGCTAGTAATGTTGGTCTTAAGCTGGTTAAGAACCAAGAAGGTTGCTTGCTTGTCTGCAATCGGGAGAGTAAGCTTTGACATTCCCTTCGCAAGGATGCGCGCCTTCATTGCCATCGAGGATTGAGGATTAAAGTCGCCCTCAACATCTGATACCGATGGAGTGAATGCTAGAGAGTCCCAAATCAACAACAGCTTTTCATCCGTTGCTGCCAGAAGTTCTTCAATCGTCTCCAATACAAACTCGACAGACGATGCCTGAACGTACATTAACCGCTCTAGGTCGCATCCTGCTGCCTCCAAAAAAGCAGGGTCGATGGCTGACTCGGAATCAAAATACACCACCAGCTTATCCTGTTTTTGGGCGTTCGCTGCAATCTGTGCAGCCATGTAAGATTTGCCTGTGGAGGTGAGTCCTGCAATCTCTGTGACCTTACCAACAGGAATGCCTGCGTACTGTCCTTTACAGATAATACTATCCAGCCAGCGGGAGCCTGTGGGTATCCACTCTTTGACTTCCGTAGGATTGTCTCCTGTCAGGTCGTGGGCCACGTTGCGGCCCGCTTTTTTATTTACCAAGGTCATGAGATCTTGCATAGATACACGACCAGCTTTAGTTTGTTTTGCCTTTCTCGGCATTTTGCCTTCCTTTGTTTCTAATTAATGGGGGGCAGACTTTTCCCGGTCTGCCAGCGGGGCGAGCCTAGCCTGCTACCAATTCATTGAAAGCACGGTCGACGTCAGTCGTTTCGGTTGTGCTATACTTGGCAGTCTCGCGTGAGCGCGACTCGGCGGATCCGTCTCCGGCAAGCTGCTCGTCGAGAATAGCGTCTACCTGCTGTGAACTAAGTCTCTCAAATAGACCGTCAAAGTCAGGCATGCCATCAAGGAGGGCGGGGATGGCTTCAGTATCCTCAAGCAATGTTGAGGTGTTACGACGCATTTTCAGGCTCGTCTGGGGGTAGGCTCCAGGCTTTGTGGGCTTAGTGTAGGTAAGAGTAATATCTGTACCCTCCCCGATATCAGTGATATCGCCATATTCTGGATCCAGGATGTAGCCCAGAAGAAGTTCGTATGCGGTCTTACCATAACCGTATACCTTAATTCCCTCATCTTCTCGACCACGAATAACGACAGGGCTGAAGTATCGAGTGCGCACAAAGAGTGACTTTGCAAGCTTCTTGCTTTCCTCGTCGTTATTTTCGCTTCCTTCGCGCCACAGTTGTGATGCGAATTCGCAGATAGGACATGCTTCACTAAAGTTACGCTTGGGACACAGGACACCGCCCTTGTGATCACCTACGTTATAATGAAAGAACATTTCCTTCAACGGATCTCCGTCGTTAGTTGGAATGATCCGAATATCGGTGTCTCCCTCGTCTGGCTTGAACCAAACAGAAGTAGAATCACCCTTGTTTTCACCGCGCAAAGTTGCGAGCTTGCGGCGCATAAGCTCCATATCAATTGACATTATTCAATTTCTCCTTTTGTGAATAAAGTATATCACACTCAACTTGAAGAGTCAAGTGTTTTTTGTTCTTGTACTACGTTTGTGTGGGCAACGCAGAACCCAAAATCATTGTGGTCAGTTTCGTATATTGCATACGAAATCTTTTTATAAGCATTCCTTGGCTTTTCTTTAAGCATATCAACTAATTTCTTGTGCAGACCGCCTTCGGTCTCCATTCGTTTCTCATTTATACATATATAATAACATAGCTCTCGGGACTTGTCAAGGTCAAAAAGCCATTTTTCTTCTAAATTTTCTATGTCCAGCATGCCGACCGTTCGAATGCGATTAATGTCAGATGGTCTTGAAATTTGACCGATTTCTGGATCGGTGAATTCAAAGAAATTCAGATAGTGAACGGTGGAAAAAATCGATTGGTTGAGAGTGTCGAAGTAGGTCTTAATAGGTACCTCTCCTAAAACCTTTTCGAGATGTAGGTTCGAGATGAAGGTTATTGATTTAAACAATCCCGAGCGCGCATATTCTTGCAATACACCGAAAGTGACATTCTCTAATAACTGTGCATTCTCTGTGAGTAGATCCGTATCAGGCTTGATATAGAATAAGTCGATTTGTCGATCTTTAATCTGTTCCAAAATTCCTAAAGTATAGTTAGAGCTTTCACTAGCCCCTGTGACAAAGACTTGTACTCTGGTGTTTACTGCTGCGAAAAACTTTGCGAGGTCTGGGATGTTGTTCTCGTACTCTTCTGCGCTATTATAGCTTTTAATTTTAAATTCTTTTTTGGTGTTCTTGAAGACTTTATTGTTTAAAAGAAAAACATTGTAATTTTCAATAGACGTAAACTTTTCTGCGATGGCGCATGCAGCGTTGCCAATGCCAATGATTGAGATCATAGCTTAAGCTCCTCTAAATCGTAATAATTTTTACCGACATTTAGATTAACTAAATAATTAGCTAGTTTGTTTTCGGCAAAAAGTTTTTTAATTTCAGGTATTAGTTCTCTCTCGCCATCAGCCAAATCAATAATAATTTCATCATGGACAATATGAGAAATAAACGATTTTTTATCTTCTAAAAATTTATCAATCTCGACCGCTCTTTCCAACACTATATCGGCGGTTGTGCTTTGAATTAAATAGTTGAGCGCTTTCTTGGAGCTTACCTTTATCTTTCGGTCAAAGGGAGTCATCACATGCGTTCCATCATACCACTCCTTAAGCAATGTTTCCCGATGATAAAGAGCGAATTCGTCATCATTTGAATCATAATTATAAAGCCACGCAAAGAACCTTATTTTCGCATCTTCTCGGGTCAATTCATCTTCGATAAGATTCTTAATGTGCCACTGATGAACGTCTTCTTGCGGCTGCTCTTCGCCCGCCAACGCAATAAAGGTACGCACCTCTGCAGCATTATAGTCGAGTGATAAAAACCAATCATTACGAGGCTTTAGTAGTTTGCGAAAATCTTTTTTAAGCGTGAGGGCCGGAAAAGATTCTGACCGCGTGGTGAGCCTTCCTGTGATTGTTCCAAAGAGATTGTAGTCGATAAACCGTGGGCCCTCTAATAAGAGATTGGCCCTTGCTCGATTAATAGAAGAATAGTACAACTCTTTGCATCCTTCATTGTTCAAATTTAATTTTTGATATTTGATCTTGAACAATAATTTCTGTACGGCATCTAGATGCGCGTAATTTTGTGGCTCTTCAAAGTTTTCAAACACATGCTCTGTGATTCGGTTTTTAATCTCGCAGAATTGTTTTAAAAAGTCTTCTGGAACCAAGTCAAAGATGCAGTGATCATACATGTTAACCTTGGCTATTTTAAACGATTTTATATACGCTCTCAATCGTTTTTGAATTCGCAATAATTCAGACTCTAGGTCTGTAGGGCAGACATGGTTTAAGTCAAGGCCTTCGCAGAAAAGCCAAGCATACTTAACACCAGGATCGGTAATCGATCCACTGTATTTCCACGTCTTGTTTAAATTCTGTGGGAAGTCATCGTAATATAGCTTGCCGTCTGAATAGACGCCGATGCACTCTGATTTGTCATCAATGGTTTGGAAGATCAACTTGTTTCCGATTCGTCCGCGAGGGCCTTTATCTGTTTATTAATATAACTCAAAGAGCCGTGATAGTCAAATGTTTTATTCAAAATTTGTTCAAAAATTGTGAGAGCAGATGGGGTTCCAAGGCCTTCCTGCGCCTGCAAGCATTCTTGAATCAGTCTTTTTTGCTCTTGTTCACTAAAGTGGGATTCTTCTTCTAAAAATCTGATTTGGAAATATTTCTTTAAAAAATAGGAAGTTGGAAATTTTTTTTCTAACTCAGATAACTCATATGAATCTGACTCTAAATAATGAGTGTGAATCGTGTCATCTCTACATGTGGTAGTCTGAATAATAACCTGCCTGCGCAGCCGATTATAGATCCTCAAAAGAGTTTGAGGAAATGTCCTAAAATAATCAAAATGCACATAATTAAATTGGTTTAATAAAACCAAATCAGGAGTGCCTACCCCGTATGCTTTGCCATATTCGCGCATTATTTCAGAATCAATATCCGCTACCATTCTCCATGGAGCATTTAAGTCTATCATAAATCCATAAGAATTGCAAGCATTAACATAAAAATTAAAATTTCTACTATTAATAAAATCCTTTATTTTTTCATCGTCATTTTCATAACTTAAATCCGCTATCTCAATTGCAAAGCCGCTGCAATTAATTGGACACCAACGGCTCTTTATATATGCAGTTTTAGTTAGGGGAAAGGTTAGGGCGCCGTTTTGGATTATATTTAATAGACTCTCTACAAACCCCTCAAAGTTCATGACATCTATTTTTCTTTTTTCAAATTGAGATGCTAGTGCATTAGTGAAAACATCTAAGTATGCATCATAACGAAAATTAGGATCGAGGTACGCTTTGTGAACTTTAATCTTTGAAAGAAAAGGATCATCTCCAGAAATTTGTCCAATAGCCACACATTTTTCAAACTGTTTGGCAAAATCATTAAACACGTCTACCACAAAATTCATTGCTCTCATATCAGCGGAAGGCTCTAGTAAATATTTAGGAGCAATCTTCTTTAAAAAACCGTTCCCTTTAATTTGAATGGGTATATATTTACGTCCTACGCGTCCAAAAAGAAATTTTTCACCTATATTAAAATCTACAATATGACGAGGCTTTTTATTTTTAAGTATTGTTCGGTAAAGTGTTCTTTTATAGAACAACTCCGTGGTGCTTTCATTATTATTTTCTGCAAGTAAATCTGACATGATAGTATACCGGTTTAGTTGGGTGTGGGCGCTGGAGTGCTCACATTATCAGGAGGGGTGCTCGTGCTCGTGCCCGGAGTTTGCGGCATACCCGCCCGGGCATTCAGGCGCCTCGTTTGTGCGTAATTGGTGCACTTCGTATAATCGGAGTCTTCTCCTTCCCGAGGGCGTTCTCTGTTCTGGTCTTGTTCTGTGTGAAGTTCCGCTACCCATTTAGCATAAATTCTAGTATTAGCTTGGCCGGCTCCAAATAGGTGTTCGGACTTATAAATCATGTAGTATCCTCCAATTCCAAAATTAGTCAAATTAAAAGGATTCTCGGGATCTACACTAGTAGCAGGCGCGAACCCCTTCGGGTCTACATAAATATAACAGCCTGGAAATGTTTTTGGATTTGCAAAACAATCGATTTGGGCATCATATTGAACTCTTAACTGGTCTAAACCTCCCCATCCGTCTTGTTCGTATCGAACCTCGGCTAGTCCCTTTGAATCGGTCTTTATAAGTTTAATATTTTTAATGAGACCTCTATCTCTTCCGAGCAAATAATGAAAAATACCGGCCCCTTCATCTATAAACTTATTTCCTGTCATTAGGTCAGTGGGGGCTGTGCGTCCAGCAAAATAAACAAAATAATTTATTTCTTCTTCTACGCTCCCGCCGCCACCTGGAAATTCTCTGTCGCCGGAAATATTTAAAATTGATCCTTGAAAGGGGGACTCTGTTCCCCACTCCCACCACCACAACTGGGCACGTTTAAAGTCCGTATTCGCTGCCGACTCGGACTTTATTCTCATGGCCGCCGTTATTTCATCCTCTCCTGGTGCTTGGGGATAAGAGGTGAGCACCGATTGATTGACCATAACTTTTTGGTTTATTTTAACTTTAAAGCAGCTTTTATTATTTAAAAATTCCTTTATTAAGTGATTAAACAAGTCATTTAAAAATTTAGTTAGTGAATAGCTTGATTCCTCTTTTTGAAGCATTCTTTCTGTTAGCCATTCAATAAAATACTTTACCGCAATGGGCACGTCTCCGAAATTAACAAAGAATGCACGACTCTTATTTGCTTGATCAACGAATTCAACAGGGCCTAATAAAATTCTTAGTTTTTTAAAAGCTTCTTGCTGGTTTAAAAGCTTTTCTTTTTCAATCAACAAATCACAAGCATCAAAAACCTGATTACCCCCCACTCTTTCATTAGCCAAATCAGCTATTTTGCCCGGTAAATCTTCTAATTCTTTACCAATGTTATATAATATAGTGTCGATTAAATCACTTATATAAAAAAATCCTAAACTATAATTATCAGGGTTATCAACAAATAAGGAGCCGGCAAAAGTGGACCCTGGCACAGCAGCAGCGGCGCGCTCCGCAAAGCTTAAGCCCTCCAGAGCGTCTTCGACGGCGCTTTCTAATCTTTCATTAGCTTGTGAATCTGTTAAAGGTGTTAGATTAGAGTTGCTTGGAGTGTGGAGGGGCCCTTGTGATTGGAATTGCTGGATTTCAGTGTATGGCAAATTTAAATAATATATCTTGTTATCATCTGGGTTCATTAATGATTTAATTAAGCTTTGCAGCATTTCGCTTTTTTCGGCGGCAATTGCATCAATGTGTTCTTTTTTTAACTGTTCAATCGCATCCTCACTGCAATTGCGCTGATAATTTTCAATTTGTAGTTTTCTTCTAATTTGCTCCTCAGTTTTATCCGAATCAGAAAAAATGTTAAATCCCCGTTGATCGAAATAATCTTCAATATAAGCGAGATAATTAATTACAAAATTAACTCTTCCCATTTCATCCAAATCGAACTCATGAACAGTAGGGGTTAGATTTAAAGTTACAAACGAATTATATAAAGCATCCTTGACGGCTAAACTGACGCTGGTTCCACCCTTGGGCTCGGCCCAACCTACAACAGCTTTTAACCTAAAGTTTAATTTTGAATTTTCTTCATTCTCTTTGACACTTAAATTAAGTCGGGAGCGTAAATCAGTGCACCCTTCTTTAGCGGGGCCTCCTGTTTTAAGGGCCAAATCTGCATACTTCCAGCCGCCGCGATCTACTAACAATTCATCAAATGAGTTTGCAAATATTTTTAATCTTCCTTTGATGCTTTTTTTAATAGCAAATGGGTTGCTTCCATCATATGTAAATGAAAAGTCTTTAAGCCCCACCCCAAATCCTCTTTTCTCTTTAGTTCCTAAAGCCTCTGTGAGAAGGGCAGGCCATAGGCTCCCGGCATTAGATTCAAATTTAATTTCTTGTTGCGATTCAGTTCCGTCCTCTGCGCGATTAACCTTGAACAGTCGAATCATGGGTTGTAAGTGCGAAAGCTCGCTATTTGAAATATCGAAAAGGGGGCCCATTTTATGATCTAACGTAAGCTTATTTAAAAAGCCATAAGGGTCTCCATCAACCAGAAGCGATGCATTTGCTTCTCTTTTATCGGGATTTGTCTCGGTGGTTTTATAGGGCAAACGCTTTAAAGGAAACCCAGGCTGAGGTGCTGCAGCAGAATCGAGGTTTTCTTGCTTCCATGCAGACAGTTGTCCCACATATGACAGCAAGTAACACTGCTCTTGAAAAAGCATTCTTTCTTTATTTTCGCTATATTGTATAGCGATGGGCCGACGTGCATTTTTCAATGCGCCGAGAGCCTTAGCTAGGGCGTCTTCATTTAAATGCGGGAACTCGACAGCGTGAAGGCCTGCGCATCCGCCAGAAGTCGCTTCTAGATCGTCCCCCGTCAGGATCATTGCAACCCATGGGGCGACGGCTGCTCCAATCGCGTATGTGGTGCCTTCTCCGTACATACGGGCCACCGGATCAGCTTCAACACACCCTGGTTTAACACCACCTAGGCCCTTTACTAGTTTCTCAACGGCTGCGGCCTGCTTTCCATAAAACTCTGCCGCGGCTTCCTGTATACAGGCTGTTTGATGATCAATCATCTCCCAGAGCCGAAGGAGTTCGGGTGCTGCCGCCACAAATGCCTCAAATGCAGGACGAACTATGCTGTCTTCTATCCATGGATTTGATGGATAATCTTCCTCTAAAATTCCTGCTTTCAACCTCTCTATTGCCGTTTTGATGCCTGTAAGCGGGTGCTCGGTAAGGGTGACTGTGGTTTTGAGGTTGCCCCCTAGGAGGCGGTCTTCCGCCGTCGAGTGTTGGTACGGTGTCTCTGTTCGTTGAAGCTGCCTAGCTTTCCTTACTATGTCCAACGATGTAAGATTCATGGCGCCCATGTCTCGTTCGCGACCACCGCCGGCCTCCCCTGCAGGATTTTCAATAAATTCTTTTAGTTGCTCTACATCAAATCCTAATATAGTATTCTCGGAGGTGGCTGCCGGAGCAGCGTCGTGCCATGGGTTATACTTTGCCGCTGCATCTCGCCATTGCCAAATTTGCGTATAACGCTGCTCCCCACTGTTCATCTGGGTATTAAAGTCTTGCCTATTAGTAGTATTGGTGCCGCGGCTCTGCGCGTTGAGAATGGCGTCGTTCAGGGGTTTTGCGGCCGTATCCAGGGTGCCGCCGGGGCCGGCCAAGTGACCCAGATCCTCAAAAGCGCTGGCAACTATGGTACCACATTCCAGTATTTTCTCAAGGGCTCGTTCTGATGCCTGCCCTATTTCATTATTAACCTCCGCAATTAGCCGAGTTTCTTCGGTATTTAGACTGCGGGCCATCAGGAAACTCCTAATACTTTAAGTGCGTTTTCCAGATTAATTGGAATTTCAATTACATCTCCAGGGATAATATCTGCCTCTGTGAGGGTTCCATTATACCATGCGATTACCCACCAAAATCTTACATCATTATAATATTGATTTGCCAATTTATAGAAGCGATCTCCATACTTCCAAATATGAGTGTTTGTTACCAAAGATGCACGTTGAGCTATCGTAGGATTATGCATAACAGGTGTTTCGTATTGTCTAATGTTTTTGAGATCTCGGCCTTTTCTCAAGAAACTATAATATTCGCTTGAATTATTAAGGATGCGGTATTTTGAATATCTTCCCATTAGTGTTCTCTATAAAAATTCGCTGCCGGGTCCGCCGGATGAGCCATATTGCGCACCCGACTGGAGGTCACCGGCGGTGACGCCGCCTGTGCCCACCTCGATTCCTATGGTTTCCTCGGCGGCTTCACGGATCTGCGCTGAACTCCGCTCTTGCTTTTTAGCCTGTCGATGATCAACAAAAGCCCCGGCCGCGGCAGTGGCTCTTGCCCCTGCTGTTTGAAACTTCCCAAGCACTTTGGCCAGTCGGCCACGCGCATTTGCTTCCTGGGCTTCGGGTGTTTCGCGGAGGGTTTCGGCTTCTCTTTGTTCTGCCTGTGCGCGCGTGAAAGCTTTTGCGTTATCTCTTTCCATCTGTTCAAGCTCTTCTTCGGTTTTTCCAGCGGTCACACTAAGTCCATATGGAAAAGCATCAGTCGAAAAATGACCCATTTCATCCCACCCAAGCGCATGCTCATGAATAACAGCAAAATCAAAATTAATATCAATTAATTTAGGTAAAACGCCGCCGCCGGCGTATTCAATCACCCCATCTTGACCTTCAAGGTTGTGAACAATAGATAGATTTCGTAGAACCCCAAGAAGCCCACTAGATGCATCTGCTCCCGATGCGGCGAGACTACCGAACTCCTGACCCATGGAGACGCTGGAGGCGCCCTGGGACAAGAAATGCTTGGTGAGCGCTACTTGCTCTGGATTTTGTCTTGCTGCAAGATTCATAACCTGCAACCTTATCAAAGGAGATTGAGCTATTGTTTGAGCGTTTTGTACGTCGACATATGTAGGGTAGAGAAATTGTGTTAGTAATTCTATTTTGGTGAGATTCTCGAAAGCTTCGCCGGCGGATGCAGCGGGCACCTTAATGCCCACCGTAATTACGCGTGTGGTCTGCTTAAAAAGATAAATCGGATCAGCACGTCCATACACTTTTTCCTCGGCCCAGTCGGGGCTAAACGTTTCATTATAGGCTGTCATAAAAGCTTTAAGATAAACCTCTTTGCCGGAAGGCACATGATGAAACCCGACAACAAAGCCCTTATTTGCCATTGCGTCGGCGCCGTCAGTATAGAACATTTCGCGTTGATCCATATAATGGGTATTGGCTTTTCGCTTGCTCCCGTCTGGGCCTCCGGTAACGGTATCGCCCAAAGCGCCCTGCTCACGCGTTCCGCGTGTTCTTATCGTTTGCTGAGCTAGCTTATTTGCATTAAAGTATTTTGGATCTGTTGACATTTAAAATTGTTCTCCTATTGTCCGCCGCCGCCCTGCAGAAAATTGAGGGCGCCTTGGTTGTTTACATCCGCCACAAACAGTCGGCCAGCAGTTTCAGAAAATTCGATGTTAACATCTACCTTTTGGTTGGTAACACCTTCCCGGGCGCCAACTACGGCGCCCCCTACTACGGCGCCCGCCATCGCAGCCGGCAACACTGTCGCTGCAGCTACAGAAACGCTAGCCAGGGCCGCTATTTTAAGACCGCTAATTTCATTAATCGAATCTTTTATTTGCGCAAAGGCGGCCACTCCGCGATCAAGCTTCTCCCCTGTAACGTTCCCAAACGAATCGAAGATTTCCTGCATGTTTCCCATTTCGTCCTTGTCTTTCTTAAAGGCGCCCATAAGAAGTCCAATGCCTCCTGCTGCGACACCAAGACCAGCCAGTGCGCCGGCGCCGGCCAGGACCGCTGGGTTACTGCCCATTAGTGCCATGGCACCAGCCAAAATCCCAATTGATACGGCGACTGCCGCGAAGCCTTTTGCAATGTCTCCGAAAGCCAGTCCTTGTAGTTCTTTAAAGGATGAAATAAGAAACCCGATTCCTGCCGCAGCCACGCCGATGCCGACGCCAATTCCTAAGACACCGAGAGCGAATGTGCCTAATCCCGTGGCACCAGCAGCACCGGCGGCGCCGGCGGCTCTCTCGCTGACTGCTAACGATCCTAGCTTTGCGATGGTCAACATAAGCCCTTTGCCCAAAAGGGGAAGAACCCCAGTAGCGGTCGCGACCCACATAAGAGCAATTATTTCCCAATGCTCTGCAACAAACTGAATCATGCCTCCGAGTGTCTTTAAACCTTCTATTATTTCCTGCGCAGTCGGCATCATCTCTTCGATACTATCTTTGAAATCGCTAATGGCCCCCTTGTTACCCAAGAAAGCGGTAAGCATCTCGTCTAAACTATCAATTAAGGGCATAAAAATAGGAATCATTTTCATTAAGACGGCCGTGAGCTTTTCTTTAATAGTGGAAACTTCTCGCGCTCTGTTTGCCATTTCTTCGTAATCTTGGGCTGTTTTTCCAATCTCGCCGCCTAGGCCTTCCATATCTCCACGCATTACTGCTGCCAAATCCCCTACACTTTCGAGGCCCGCGGCATCGGCAAAGAACTTTCTTTGATAATAAGACATAGTGTCAAACGACAATCCGGCATCTAAAATGGAATCTCGAATCATTCCAAATCTTGCGGCCGGATCTGTTTCCATTAAGAGATCCATGGCGTTTACAGCATTTGTACCAAGAGCAGCATTTAGTTTTCCGGCTTGTTCTGCAGCACCTTCAAAGGTATCAAATTTATCAGTCATATTTAATAGCTTTTGCATTTCTATGCCGGTGATCTTTGAAACTCTCGCCAAGTCTTTAAATGCGCGAGTACCGTTCTGCCCTAACTTTGCTAATGAGCCTGCCATCGTTCCATATTGTTCAATTAGCTGTGTTGGTGCCACACCAAGTTCTCTAGCATAGCCTTCCAGTTCAATTACTGCTTTGCCAGCAGCAGCGCCGCCTAGGTTCAATGCGACTGCCGCGGATTGCATTGCTTTTACCGAAGTTTCTGCGGATACACCAAGGTTATTAAGAACGGACACTGTGTCGGCAAGCTGATCCTGCGCGCTCTCGCTGATCATTGTAAAATCAGTCATGGTCATACGCAGCGCGGTCCACGCTTGCTGATTTTGTTCAATAGTAACGGTGTTCCCGCGCATGCGCTCATACCCTTCTGTCATTCTGCGCGTAAAATCGTCTGAAGCACCGGTTGCACGTTGGAATGCGGTTTCAGTTTCGTTCATCTTGATCATTAAACTGATGAGCGTATCAATAAATCCTGTGATGCCGGCCTGGATCCCTTTTCGGAATAACTGACCTATAGAAGTGGTGCCCCCGCGGAGCGCTTCGGTCCACTTTATCATATTTGCTACATTAAAGGTTTTGCTTCTTTCATAAACCGCAATCGTATCACCAAACGAGTTACCTAATTCTTGAGCAGACTTAACGGAGTCAGCTAGGCTCACGCTATATTTGTTTTGTCGGTCAACGAGTAGTTCTTGTCGAACAATGTCTTCCTCTAGAGCTTTTGCACGATCAATCTGCGCCTGTCGTTGCTGCGTATTGAGTGTCATGTCGTTTTGAACACGCCATTCTGCAACCGCTAGTTGATCTTTCATCACCAGGAGGGTTTGGTCCGCAACAAGTTGTTGATTTTCGAATGTTTGGTCTAACTGCTTGTAAACATCTCGTAAAGCTTCGGCTGCTTGCACGCGCTGTCGCAGCACAATACCCTCTTTTTCTAACTGTGCTAATCGCTGATTTAGAAGCCTGAGTTCGCGGTCCAGGGTCGCTGTGTCGTTGTCCCCTGCTTCGCGAATCTCTCGTTCGAGGCGCTTCCTTCTTTCAAGCCCTGAATTATATTCGTCGAGTTCTCTTCTATCATCACCGATTGACACTGTATTAAAGCCCCTATATGAATCTTAGGTTTACAACGGTAAATAGTTGGAGGCAAAAAAAGACGGGGCTAAGAGCCCCGTTTGTTTTTCATACCTGGATGTTGTGGTACAGACGGCTGATTTTGCGAAGTTAGTGTCTGTGTGCGGGAGGTGCCTTTTTGCGCAGCTTCAATGGCGTTTTTTTCTGCTTCAAGCTGTTGCATCAACCTGTCAACAAACCATGAGCGCAAACCAACCGGCAAATTATAAGCTTCTGAGAATGACCAGCCACCAGAATATTTTAGAAAGAAGAACTGTTCGTAAACGCTCTCCATATACCTATCGGTCAGGCCAAAAAAAGTCCGCGTTAAGCGGCACCTCCATTTCCTGTTCGTGGCCGCACTCCTCACACGCATAAGTTTGCGTTAAATTTATATTAGGGGCTGCGGCGCGATAACAAGCTCTTAAGTGCCGGGAATCCATCGAAGGCATGTTGTCAATAAAATATTGCAGTGTTTCTCGGGAATCATCCCCATTAACTGCAACAAGTATATTTGACAATTGTGTTGTGATTGTTTTTTCCAAAGCCTTGTTCCTAGTGGCCTTGTTATTGAGGAGTCTTTTTTCATCGCCTCCTACCAATAATCTAAATGTTACATTTGTTTGTAACCTAGGGAGCACGGCATCAAACGTTCCGTCACCATTGTCTCGAACATCAAGAACATTAATGTCTTCTCCTCGATAAATGGTACTATCATTCAAATCAAAACTATATTCTTCAGTAACGGCGCATGCTGGGCACGTTACTCTTGTATTGTATTCGTTTCCATAACCAGACACACGAGTTGCTATAATTAATGCGTTCTTGTCTCCGATTAGCATCGTGTCAGTATTGATTGTCTTGTCGACAATCAAACTTTGAACTACGCGATCTAGCGCAATACCTTTTTTAAGAAGAGTTCTCGATGTGAGCATATCCTCTTCTTTCGCTGTCATCTGCTTAATCTCGATACTTTCTTGATTATGCAGAGGATGACCTTCTGGATAAAACCTACCCTGAGAAGGCAAATCTACAAACTCAGTGGGAACAACAAATGAAAATCCAGAATTCTCTTGTTGTTGTAATACTTGTGGAGGGGGATTGGTATCTTCAGGTTTTTGTGTTAAGTCCCCTACACGTCCTTTATTTCTCGACAATGTACACCTCTATTTATTAAACATTAAAGAAAGAGTTGCCGCCACCTGCGACTGCCTTGGAAGGATGGGTGGTCTCTACGCGTGCCCAGTCATACTTCAAGGTAAGAGTCATTTCAGTTAAATCGTCTTCGCCATATCCGAGATCGCCATACTTAACTTCAGTAATGAAAGCGTTCCAGAGCGTCCAAGTTTCCAGCGGATTTCCATCGTGGTCAATTTGTGTGATAATAACGGAACCGAGGGCGCCCGCGGACTTAGCCTTTGACATGGTTGTTAAAGTGTTCTGATCAGTAGGTGGAGTATAGCCTGATTGAACCACAATGTCAGAAAGCGTTGCTGTCATGTCTGGTTCAACCGGATCTACAAGCGTCATCGAAACATCTTGCCAAGTAACAGAACCCGGATAATAAAACGTGTGGTTTAAATACTTGTGTTCTGCTGCTGCAATTTGAAACGCAGGCTTTGCAACGGTCTTCGCCCACCATATGGTAGCTCCAGGAGCATCGATCCCCTGAATTTCCACCGTAAATCTAAATTTTCTCTTGGGATCGTGAAGAGTGGGCTCTTCTCCGAAATTGGTTGACCAGAATGGCATAATTTAATTACTCCTCTTTCTTCTACAATTAAATAGTGGGTGGGAGAAAAAGCTCCCACATCTTTTAGTCATCGAATGATGCCCCCGTAGAAGCAATCACAAAGTCAATTGCGATATATTCGATTGCTCGGGCAGGCTTAATCATAATCTTGGCATACATGATGTTCTGGTCGATAAGGTCTGGAGTCGTTGTGGACTCATCCAAAATCAATCGGTAATCAGTGATACCAAAGTTAGTCTTAACGTTCGCAAGGAACGGCTCTACCAAAGACTTAAATCTGTTCCACGTCGCTTGCACGTTTTGTTCAAACAAGATTTGAGTGGACAGAATAGAAATTTGCTTCTTAAGGTAAATCACCAGTCTGCGAACATTAATTCTGTCAAGAGCGGATTGACCGTCTTGGAGAGTCTTCTGTCCGAAGACCACGATTCCTGTGTTGGGGAACGAAGCAATCGGGTTGATTCTTGCGTCATAGAGAGTGTCTCTATTCTTGGAGGTTAATCTTTCCGTCACGGCTGTAACTGGGATTCCGGCAGCACCTTCGGTAAGACCGCCGCGGTTAAAGCCAGCGGGGGCAAACCACAAGTCTGTCTTGGCCTGTGAACTGGCGAGAACGCCCATCATAGCCACAGAAGGCGGTACCCACAAGAGAATACCGGTTCCTTCATCTCGGGTTTGGACCCAAGGATAGAAAGTACAACCATAGCTGGAGTTAATCCTTCTATCGCGCAAGTTGTTAGAAGCCTGGATGGGCGTCGTGCGCAGTCGGTCAGACTTATCGGAATAATATGCCTCGGAAGCCGGGACATACACATCCTTCAAGTCAATTACTGCTAACGTGTCTGCGCGTTCTGCTGCCACATTAATCATGTGACCGGTTAAGTCGTCGTTTGTCAATCCAGGGACTGCCATCAGATTCATATCCAGATACTCGGGATCGGCCACTGTATCAATAGCTCTCTTGTATGTGTAATAAATTGAGCTATTTCTCTCGGTGGAGCTTCCAACAGTCATTCCGGCATTGTATAGCGGATCGGGAAGGTTAATATTAAGCCCATCAAATCCGCCCCACAAAGGTGCCGTGAAGCGATTGTAGCCCTGGTCAAGCAAGTCTGCATAGGATGCGCTTGTTACACTGTTCTCAGCTTTACGAGAGCCAGACTCATACGTATAGATATTTAAGGCGTCTTTCTTGATGTCGTCCAAAGTAAAGACATATCCCCATCCATCGCATCCCTTAAGGGCAGTAGCGCGGATGGCACCTAAAGTGGGGTCAGACGGGAAGTCTGCAAAGAGCAGCCTATGTGCGTCTGCGGTACTAGCGTCAAAGCGTGTGCTTGTAGCATCGCGCGATGTTTGATATCCAAAATACGCATTTGTTGGGTCAGACATGCCACCATCGGATGCGGAAGACCGCAAGCGATCCGTGGGGAAAATCAAGGATGCAGAAATCTGGCCAATATTACTTGAACCAGTCACTAAGGGCGCACCCGTTTGGCCTACTCCCATATTTCCTGCAAGACTTACTACTGTTCCTGTCATTGCGTATACGGACATATAAACTGATTTGTTGTTCCATACAGCAGACGAGACGAGACCGCCGGTGCCATCATATGGACCACCTGTAGCACTAGAGCTAGCGCGTGTTGCATCTGAAGCCCCAATGTTAAGGATATCGGACCATTTTGGTGGACCATAGTATCCAAAGGGCAGATAGAGCGGGTCGGTTGCGCCTGCTTCTACGTCAGAGTTCATTTCAACGTAAACAAACTTAGAGTTGTTGGCATATTCGCCGTAGCGACGTAATCTCTTCTGTGTAGTATCCCACTTGAGATACTGATCTCCAATCTTTCGTGCAACGAAGTTGGGAGAAGTCGGGTCAAGATTACAGTTGTCGAATCTCTCCATTACTTGAACATCGTTATCAGAATCGCTGATTGAGCGCAGGACTACGGAGAATGTTCCATAATCGTAACCTGCGGCTGTTGAGGTTCTAATGTCTTGAATGGACACCTTAATATTCTTGTGTAACCATTCACCATGGCCGCGGCCCTTTAACCTAAAGAGCTTTTGCATACTTTCAGGATTAAAGCTTGCCGCTGCTCCAAGATCTTGAGCAACAAACCAGCCGGCAACTGCCTCTCTAGAGGGCTGATTCTTTACGTTCTGGGGGCCTGTTCCTGCGGTGCCACTTAGGGCAAGCGGCAGGATGGCGCCGACCAATGCGGCAGTCGTAAGATTTGTTCCACTACCGGTTAACGCATTAGCTGCGGGGTTGCCGCATCTTAATTGCTCTTCGAAAGTTTCTCCAAGCCAATAAACTTTTCTGGCCGGGGCCGGATATAAAGTTCCACCGGTGCTGGTGAGTTGCGGATTTGTATTAAAACGCTTGCGGATAAAAGTTTCCTTGGTATCGTCAAATCCAAACTTAATTTTTTCGCCACTTCCGGTTCCGGAAATTACAACTGTGAATAGTTTGTTAGAATCTGCTTCCACCAACAGTCCAACACCACCACTAACCGGGTTGGTGTTTCCATCGGCTCCCATTCCAGCGTGCGTGTTAAAAACAGTTCCACTCAACTGAATGTCTGCTCCGGAGGACTCATCTAAATACCAAATTGCAGCTAAGGAGCCAGTACCTGCGTTTGCTCCGCCTGCCGCGGTTCCATCTGTAGAAGCGCTTGGAAAAACAAAGAGGCCGTAGGCGCCGCCATTGCTGGCCTGCGCGACGGCGGGATTATTTTGAGTTGCCCAGCCGGCTTGTCCAGCGGTTGTCGGGTTGGAATCCTGTTGCCCTAGGAGACGCACGTATGTAAGAGGAGCTACATTAGATCGTAAAAAGGCCTTCGCGGCATACGTTCCATACATGGGCGATTGGTAATTACCATCTCGGTAAACATCACCACCACCATTACCAGGGACCGTATCTCCAAACATCTCTACGAAATGTGAATAAGACTGTACCTTTACCGGCTGCATTGCGAGCCCTCTGCGGGCCCGGCCCATTACTACTGGACCAATCTCTTCAGCAGATTTGGGAATAAATGAATTATCAATTTCATTTATAAAAACACCGGGAGATACAAATTTAAATCTTTTTACTGACATATTGTTTTTTCCTCTTTAACGTCTTTGAGTCGAAATGTACTCTATTGCAATCATTAATTAAATAGTATTTCTAAACTCAAAAAGCTCCTGAACATACAATAAAAATGGAGGTTGAGTTCAGGAACTCTTTCCAAAGAGGTTAGTGTTGCCTGCAGGCACCGGTCCTTCGTTGGGAAATGTGATTTCTACGGTGTTTTCATCAATTCTAACGATAGGCCTGTCATCGCTTACGCCTTCTCCGATCAAATACCCCAAAACATTGATGGTAATTTCGCTTGTAAACATACGCATGTCTTCAGCTAAATTATTAATGTTATTGCTGTGTGTAAAACCTTGATCGATGAATGCTTCATATAAATGGCCATTTCTCTTCATCACAAAGGAGTTAATTTGTCCTGTGCGTACCATAAAAGGAGCCATCATGTCGTTCATTTGTTGCTGGTATTCGGCTTTAAGCATAATCTTATAAGTGACCTGAACATATACCGGAATGGGTATTGATAAAGTTTGAATTACGATTTTTTTGTTTATTCTCGGAAAGTTTCGCTGACGTGCGGCATCTGTATTTGTGCGAGTGCCCGCAGCAACGGCAAAATTCCTTGTTTTATCTTGGACGATTCTTTTTGCTAAAATATAACGTCCCGCTCTTCCGTTTTTGTTTTTTGAATAAAGGTTGGCCTGAAAAGAGCCTTTGCGGGCCGGATCTTTGGTGATGTTGGTTCTTTCGAGACTTACCAAGGGAAGCTTTAATGCGCCCGCATCGTCTCTTAGCGATTTTTCATTTTTAATCTGAAAAGAGCGCTCTGGGGCCTGCCATAGAACCGGCGGCTTTAAAAATCCTTCATTGGTGGTTGTGCTTAACTGGAGATCTTCTTGGATCCATGACATCATAGCATAATCAATCGTTTCGATTGTAGATTCCAGCATTCCTATTTCTTTGAGAGAAAAGGTTGAACTGGACCCGGTGGGCAACATTGCAAAAGTAAAATTATCAGGTAGCATCGAATAACCCCTTTCTGGCTCTCTTGCAAACAGCAGAGATTTCAAAACTGTGGTCAACTTGTCCGAAAAGCTTGGTTGGTTCGGACAGTTTTACTATTTCATAAAAGAAATCACCATATAATACAAAATCACCCTCTCGGACCTCTAAATTTTGATCTTCGGTAAGTCTTCTGCGGTGGAAGTGCACAGAAATCTCCCAGGACTTGTCTAATCCTGCGCTTTCCATGTATTCGGTCACATAGTCGGTAAATTCAACCAGCGCATACACGCGCACAGGGGGCAAATAGGTCTTTTCTACTGCCTCTCCATATAAGGGGTGAAAATTGGTAGCTTCTAAGTCAATGGGATAATATAAAATCTGCTGGCCAATGACTTTTTCAATTAATTCATCATTAACTTGCTTTACAAGGTCTCTTTCCTTTTTTCCGAGAAACAAAGGAGGCGGTGGCGCATCTGGTCTTTTCCATTTGTTGTCTGCCATCGGTTATTATCCTACAAAAATTGGAAGAGGAGAGTTCTTAAATGTAGTCGCGGTTGCCTCGGCTCTTTCGCTATCCATCTTAATAAGCTCTGTGTATTCCACCTCTTTAAGCATTTCTTTCAGCTTTTCTTTGAGATCTGCCTGTTCTTCCTTGGCTTGTGACAGTAACTCTGCATGGTTCAAAGTAACACTTTCGCCAGGAATGGGCATTGTGGTGAATTTTCCTCTGATTTGTCCCAACATCTCTTTGCAGAGAGCGAGAGAGTATTTTCTAATCCACTGTTTACCCATTGAATTGATGTATTTATAAGGAAGGTTATCAAAGGGGACTGTATTCAAGTTATTGATCCCGTCTATGCTTCCAGTATAATTTGATGTAGGCTCCCAAGCGTTGCCTTGAACATAAAACTTGAGCCAAATGCGATCCAGGTCGCCTAGACCCCAATAACTGGGAGTAGGATAAAGTCGCAATTGATTATCAATCAATTCATAAGAATAATGAGAAGTTCTGGTATAAATCGAGTCTTCATACATAATGGCCTGCATTTTGTTTTGCCATGTCGGAATTATCTCAAATGTTGAATCATCGGCAAATTGACCATAGGTCGAGTAGTTGCCAACGACACCTACCCCTCCGTAGTACCCATAGAAGCGCCACATTGCCCTAGGAGACCTGTAAAAAACTTGGGTGACATAAATGCGCTTATCTTTAACCTTCCCGGCGTAGCGGACAGGACTGCCCGCATCGTCGACACCCGAATCAGACGCGCTAGCGATAATTGCCTGCACGTCGTAGTCTTGCTGATCTATTTTTGGCGCAAAGGAGGCCGAATATTGAGCAATACTGCCTCCAAAGCCCGCGATTGCAGAAAGGCCGTCTCCTACCTTCTTGGCATAAGAAATCTGAAAGCGCGGGTTCTTTACATTAACGTTATCCGGGCCCGATGTTCGGTCGCCCTTATGATCGAAGGTGCCAGTCGCATCTCCGAGCACGCTTGAAAGGATATTCTTGCCTTGATGAAGATTGACAATATAAGAATATTCTAAAACAGCCTCTTCATACGACGCATAGACGTTATTGGCTGTTAATTCAATGTCTACAACATCGCCACCCAATTTTTTGTAAACGAAGGCTACTTGTAAAGAAGCACCACTCAAAAAATCGGCAGATCCGGTATATGCGCCAAATGGCACCCCTCCGGATACATGTGATACAGTGCCAGTGGCTGGTAAGACAATTGTACTGGTTTCTGATATTGGACTTAAGTTGGTTGGCATTAATGAGATCTCCCGCTACACTAAGTAGTGATCTTCACCACAAAATTCCAATGATAAAATGCCTTCTTTATGAAGCTGTCGTACTTTGACGAGTTTGTTTCGTCTTCTTGGTTGTTGTTTTCTTCTTTTTGGTAGTCCGAGATTTAGAAGTTTTTGTTTCCGTAGCAGTTGTTGCTGCGGAAGTTTTTGTTTCTGCCGTAGTCTCAATAGCTGGTTCCGGCAACGTATCCGGTGTATCGGGCGTCTCTGTCTTCATAATCGGATGAGTGCCAAACTTCTTGGTAAACTTTCCGGGTGATGTGTTTATTCTTCTTTTCTTTCCCATGGAAAACTCCTTGTTATATAATAACTAGTATAATTTATATAAAACGAAAATCTCAAAAATTTGCCGGCGAAAAAATGTGGGAGATCGTCATTTCTAAAAAAAACCTCACTCCGCAGGGAGTGAGGCTTAAAAGACAAAAGCAGTCTTTTACTTCTTGTTTAAGAAGCTGCTGACGTTGCGAACAGTGTATCTGTCACATCAATAACGACGCCCGTACAGTGCATGTAAGTGCCATCGGACACGAAGTCAAACCTTTCACCACTAGTCGAGCTAGTGCTGCAATTAATGAAATCGTGTGTCGTGCCGTCAGCAACATCGGCGCCGCCGCCGTCACCACCGATAATCAGGCCGGTGAAAAACTCACCACTCGCCGTTCCAATGTTTACAATTTGGTCCATTGTTCCGCCGTCATCCTCGTTAATAATAATGGTGCAAGTCCAACCCCCGCCGACATCGGCCGCAGCAGGCAACTGAATTAAAGTTGTTGCAGCCGGGTTGACCTGAATAAATGCTCCACTATCTGCGGCTGTAACGGTATAGTCGGCGGTCTTAAGCAAAAACCGGGCTTTCTGCCCTGTCAGCGTTGCGCCCCCCATCGTCAACTCTCTCTTCAAGTTCTCAATCAATGCTTGGGTTCTCGCCAAGCCTACTCTTTTAGTTCCCATTTTTATAACCCTCCATTTATAATCATGTCATTAAACATGGGATGAATCTCTTGATTCGTAGGTAAGTAGTCTTAGCATAAAAGAAAGCCCCCATCTTTCGATGAGGGCTTAGCTTTTTGTTGCTCTATCTAATTTACTAATTAGCCAGTAGAGCCAGACTCACCTTCGAGTCCGCGCACGACAACAAGGCCGTACATATCGGGACGCACCATTTGCTTGGCGTACCGAGTCATCACGCCCTTGCGGGGCACGAAGTCTTCGGGGCCAAAGATGGTGGGTGTAGTCTGCAGTGGCACGTAAGGTGCGTACACATATCCACTTTCGAGGAAAGAGGATCCGCGACGACCAACCAGGACCACGTTTCGCAGGAAGTATGGGTCAACAATGACATCAAACTTCTTAGAAAGTTGTCCGGTCTTGACGGCACCAACAGAACCAGTGTCAGAGTCTGCCGTAACAGACGCACGGAATCCAGCCGTAAACTCAAGGATGTTCGCAACTTCAGGTCCAACGACGATGAAATTAGCGCCACCACGCAGAGTCTTGCGGTGAATCTGTGCCGACACATCATTGATGGTTTCGACAAGAGTCTCATACCACTCGCTTACCGTACCGGTGAAGTCGGGAGCAGCCGAAGATGCACCAACCTCAACACCAGTTGTACGGTCCACGAAGAGACCTGGAGCACGCGACCAGTAGTACGTACCAGCGGTTGCACCGTTAACGAGGTCCGCAAGGATCTCACGGTCAATCTCAAGAGCAACTTGCTCAGAGAGAATGCTGGTCAGTTCCACTTCAGCGTCAAGGTTGTGGTAGGCGTTAAGATCTTGTCCTAACTCCGGGGTCCACTTGGCCTTGAGCTTCTTGGTCTGCGCTGTGACAGCCACGGAATCGACTTTGATGTCAATCTCGGGAATGTCAGCGTTGCCTTCCAGTCCCCATGCGGTAGCTCCAATAACGGAACCAAGGGAACCGCCAACATTGAAGTTATCACGAAGAGGATGACCGACAGTGAGTGTGGCGCTTTCGGCTACGGCCCCTACATTTGCAGAGAGAGCAGTAACGACAAAGCGAATACTCTTGACAGATTGAGCAGACTCCGTAGCACTTACGAGGTGTGTCAAACGTCGGACGAGACGCATAATAGTTGCATCTCCAGTACCTGCGCCATTGCTCAAAGCACCACTAAGGTTTGCTTGAGTAATGTTGAAAGCACCAAGGTTCTCGAAATCGGTTGTATCCGCTGTAAATGCAGACTTAGCCACATCGACAATAACAACCTTGTAACCACTACCCGAGAGAGCAATGATGTCCGGATCGTACAGAATACGCTTCCGGTTGGCTTCGAGACCACTACCTTCAAGGTTGTTCGCACCGTTGATATCAAACTGATCCTTAAGAGCATAGTTTGATGTAGCAACATCAGTAGAACCACTAGGAGATGCATACGCATAACCACGGGCGCCCACTGTGCGCGGACCTGAAAGGTCAGAACCAGAGGCGTCAACTAAGCTCACACCACCAGTTACCTGTGCACCAACTCGATCTGTACCGTAAATCGACTTGTTAACTAAGTTACCAAATCGCTCGGTCTGAGTTGTGCGTCCACCAAGATCAGGCGAGAACACGAAATCCAGGAAGAAGATAAGTCCCGAGGGGAGACTCATCGGCTGAACGCTAACGAGATCGTTTGCGATCAGGCCCGCAAAAACACGACGGACAATGGGGAATGCGACGGCTGCGAAACCTTCAACATCACCCGCTTGCATGGACGAACTTTCACGGAGAAGCTCCTTTGCTTGATTTTCAAGCAGACGAGCCATAGAACTGCGCTTGCGATCACTGTCAATGCCTTCCAGCAATCCAGTGCGCTCCCACTTCTCTAATAATGCATGCCCTTCAGCACGCATGTCTCGGTTAACAACGCCTTCTGTTAACCTATCAATAATACCAGCCATTTTTAAAATACCTCCTATGTTAATGTATTCGTATTAATTTTACTTAATACCTGCTAGTCTTTTCATCCTATCCGCAATGGGATCGAATGATGTGCTTTCCTTGCGGGAAGCACGAATAACAGAAGTACCACGACGACCAATTGCTTCACTCAACGATTGGGGGCCAGCCTTAGTGGCTGCCGGCGTTGCGTTTTCGAGCGTATGGTATATTGTTTTCGCCTCTGTTACTGAACCAGCTTTTGAAATAGCGTCGGCAATTTTTGACTTTTGCCGCTCATTTAGGGAGGTATTTCTCAAAACACGGTTCGTGTAAAGCAAGCGAGCATTCGAAAGATTTACTTCATGTAAGTTCTCTCTTAGCTCTTCAGTTGCTTGCTTGTATTGTTCAAGTGATTCCTTGAGTTGTTTATTTTCAAAAACCAACTCTTCAGAAGCCTTCTTCAAATCTTTCATATGTTTTTCTACTTCGGTGCTACGACGATGCGCAATCGCTTTCTGTAGCTGCCAATTAATATCTTCGGATGTGCGTCCAGCCCAGCCTTGAAGCCGGGGGCCCATGTCAACCACAAGGCGCTCCGCAATCTCATCAATCAAATCATCGGGAAGGTCTACGTCTTCGTTTGTGGGCGCAGTCGAGCTTGCAAATGTACCAGGATCCTCGGGTTCTGTCTCCCTTTCTCCTTCCTCTTCTTCCTCTCCTTCTACGGCGCTCGCTTCTACGGCTGCACTTCCTTGAAGGGCGGCGCCGCTGTCACCGCCGGTGTCTTCGGCTAACATTGCTGCGAGTTCTTCTTCATTAAGGTTGAACTCTTGCTCATCTTGAAGCTGTTGTACTGCTTCGTGGAGAGCATCCAGATCAACATTAATCTCAACGTCCTCGCCACTCTTGGGAAGGTGGCCTAAGTTTTCGCCCTCTTCTTCCGATAATCCGTCTGTAGCTGCAAGAGGTACACCGTCTACGATCTCCTCTGCTTCGCCTCCCTCTTCGGCACCAAGCATCGGATCAGCCATCGGGTCTGCCATGGGGTCTGCCATGGGGTCTAAGCCGCCGGCCAAAGGATCCGCTGCACCTGCGGCCGGATCAGCACCTAACTCGTCCTGCTCAATCAACTGTTCCAGAGTATTTCTAACCTCTTCCGAATACTTATCCAACACAGCCGTCTCGGCATTTTTTAAAGCTGCTTCACGTAATGCTTTGGCATCTACGATAGCTTCACTTAACAAAGTAGACATTAATATGCTCCTAAAATTACATTAATTCAAAATAAATAGTATTCTTGATCATAAAAAGACTATTATTATAACGATTCTGCAAAAACGGGCGTCCTTTCGGACGCCCGTTAGTAATAGTCAAGCTAAAAACAAATAATTATACAATCTTCCAAGCGTTAGAGCCTGCGAAAATGAATGTAATGGCGCCTTGAGACGACTCAATAATCATTTCGTTTAATCCATCAATCGTATGCGATGCAGAAGTTTCAACTGTAATTCTATTGCTTACACTAGCTCCTGTACCCGCTTTAAGATACACTACATCCCCTGTGCTAGGACTGCCCGGCAAGCTAACTTGAATAGCTCCAGTTAATGCAGCCGTATAGTTTAATCCAGCATCAAGTGTTGTCTGATCTGCTTTGCTCGCAACATCTACGCTAGATGCTTGTGCATCAGCCGAAAGAACACCACCAGCAGCCGAGAGGCGCGCTCCGGCTATGGCATCTACTAAGTCTACAATGCTTTCTTTCTTAGAATCACTGCCTGCATCAGCGTCAATAATAGCAATACTGTCGGCAGCAACATCTACAGTAGCAGCCCCTAGTCCATTAAGATCCAATTGTAATGAAATGCTGTTTTCTGAAGCAAGACCTGTACCACCTAATTGCGTGCAAAGAGCGGCCTGTGTGCCCACGTAGAATTTACCCGGGTCAGGCGCGGCTCCGTTAATCATAACGAATCCATCTTCATGGAAAGCCGAAGCGCTCGTTGCTAACCCAGTAAAGGTTAATGAATCTCCGACAAAGCCAGAACCACTAATGGTTGTACCAGCATCGATTGTAGTCGAAGCTACAATTGAACCGGTAACGTTTACATTGGCAAGACCATAAAGATCTTTAGCAGAACTGATAAGCTCTGAACCACCAACTTTAAGAGTGTTTCCTTGAATAGTCGCACCCGACATAATAGTAGTTGCTGTAACAGTCGTAGAAGCTAGAATTGTACCTGTGACATTAACGTTGGCGAGATTGTACAGATCTTTATTAGAACTGATCATCTCCGCACCGCCAAGATGCAGCGAGTTTCCTCGAACAGTTGCACCAGATACAGTAGTAGTTGCTCGTACCGTAGTAGAAGCTAAGATAGAACCCGTTGCGTTAATGTTGGCAACTTTATGAATGTCCCTCCCAGCACTAATAACCTCGGTGGTGTCTACCGTATACGATTCACCAGCAATACCTCCATCTGCAGTAATAGCACCTGCAGCGCTGATGGTTACACCAGAGCCCCCAGAGCCACCCCCAACAGATAAGGCGCCGTCAAACGAACCAGACGAACCTAAGACGCCATGAGAGGCAGACACCTGTCTACCGCTCAGATTTTGTTCATATGTTGTAGCACCACTTAGGGTGGTTACTCCATATTGAAATTTATAAGCCATATTATAATACCCTCCAAAAAATTATGACAAAGTTGAAAAAAGTCCCCACTAATTTCATAAACAAGATAAGATAAACCTATCCCGTTCTCTTATAAATAGCTCTTAAGACCCAAATAAGAAGCTATACAATGAAGAATTTAGTCGACCCATCGCAATAAATGGTGATTGATGCATAAGACGACTCTAAAACAGCACTTGTTTGTCCGTCAATTGTATTCGATCCATCACTTCCTGTGACGGTAATGTTGTTAGTTCCAGCAGATCCGTTCTCATCTTTAACTATAAACATCTGGCCCGCTGTGAGTGAACTTGCGGCCGGCAACGTCAAAACTACGGCCTCTCCTGAACTGTCCACACCAATGAGATAATCTGAATTGGTTACAGTATAATCATCGTCCTTAGTCGCTCTCTTGACAATTATACCACCAGTTATGGTGAGCTTCGTACCGTCAAATTTAAGGTTTCCTTCAGCTTTAACCGTTGATCCATCAACCGATGTTAGTATTCTATTGTTGCCAGCATTCTGGTATGACGTAATGGCGCCGGCGGCGGAGGATGTAAGCACAAGCTTGCCAGAAGTATTAAGTCCGACATAGCTACCGGTCCCAGCGAGCGATCCACTTGAAGCGCCAATGTATACACCGCCGGTAACATTAAGGTTGGTGACATTGTGAATATCTTTGGCCGGCGTGATCAGTTCGGAACCGCCAATGCTAAGACTATTTGCTTGAGCCGTCGCACCTGACATGGTAGTGGTAGCTCTAACGGTAGTAGAGGCTAAAATAGAACCCGTCGCATTAATATTTGCAACATTATAGAGATCCTTCGCAGAGCTTACTATTTCAGAACCTCCGACCTTAAGGCTATTTACTTGACCGGTCGCGCCTGACATGATGGTCGTTGCTCTTACGGTAGTAGAGGCAAGAATTGAGCCCGTCGCACTGATGTTTGCAACATTATGAAGATCGCGCGCTGAACTTACTATTTCAGAGCCGCCGACGCTAAGGCTGTTAACTTGACTAGTCGCTCCGGATACTGTTGTTGTTGCCCTTACAGTGGTGGAGGCCAGAATAGAGCCGGTTGCGTTGATGTTTCCTACATTATGTACATTCTTCTCAGAACTAATAACTTCGGATCCGCCCACCTTTAAGACGTTTGCTTGCGCAGTAGCACCAGAGATTGTTGAGGTGGCCACAACAGTGTTGGTGGCACTAAGTGTTGTTCCATCGAACGTTAGATTAGCCTCAGAATTAACCGTGCTAGAATCAACAGACGTTATAACTCTATTATCGGCTGGATTTGTATAAGAAGTGATCGCTGCAGAGGTGCCCGTCGAAGATGTTAGCACTATTCTGCCTGATGTATTCAAGCCTAGATAGCTACCGGTTCCTGCGAGGGAGCCGCTAGTGGCGCCCATGTATATGCCACCCGTAACATTAAGGTTGGTGACATTGTGGATATCTTTTGCGGGAGTAATAATCTCAGTACCACCAATGTTTAAGAGATTAGCTTTTGCAGTTGCGCCAGAAACTATAGTGGTAGCTCTTACAGTAGTGGAGGCTA
>Ga0209128_1000331_pt1 | contig 35643 bp, 48 predicted proteins | sample ETNvirnome_6_100_FD_184072 | JGI IMG/M metagenome (GOLD analysis project Ga0209128, IMG submission 184072) | Marine viral communities from the Pacific Ocean - ETNP_6_100 (SPAdes) (version 2) | ecosystem: Environmental > Aquatic > Marine > Oceanic | place: Pacific Ocean | collected 2013-06-19
TAACGGTGAAGCTTGGCACCAGGGGTTTAACAACGGAGCTTCATTGGGCCCACGCTTTTTCTGGAGTAATCGAAGAGATAAACCCTAGAGATGATGGAATCGATTTAGAATGCCAGGATTTTTATCGCTGGGGAGGTCAGGCGGTAACTGACATGTGGATGAATAAGCACCCTTTGCAAGTAATTAAGCAACTTCTTTTGGCTCAGGGTATTCCTTCAGAGTATGTCGATGATGATATGTTTGACCCGACGCATGCAGACTACGCGAGCACGATAGGTCATTATTGCGTCACTCATTCAGGACATCATACGGGGGGAATTCATGGGCCGGAATATATCTACCTTGAGCGGTGGAATGGGTGGGACCGGATCGATGTTGCCGCCTACAATCACATCATCCCCTACGGCGTGACGGTTGACTATAACATCACCATTCAAGATTTTGTCAAAATTCTTGTCGGGTGTCTTTATTTTGGGGAGGATGGCCAAGTCCGATTTGTGAGATTCGACACGACTACAGCGGCCTCAGTGGCTTGGACTGACAACGATATTAATGAGATGACTCAAGTCCAAACAATCATCGCTAACCAAATAGAGATGTCAGTCACGGGGGAACGCCCAACTCATGGCGAACCCTACAAGGGTTCAGTTACGCTTAAAGACACAACTAGCCAATCAAACTACGCATACCCTGGTGAATCGGTGGGACTGTTCGTCCGTTCTGATAATTTTTTGGGGATTAATTGGCACGCGGATATTCAGTCGGAAGTAACAACCACCGGAGCGCTGAGCCCCTTGCGGGTTGCTTATCCTTTTGGGCTTTCTGGTACTCGTGTCAATGATGCTGTTTATTCAAATCCTTGGGAAAACATGCAGGATTCAGAGGCCCAGTTGAGCGGGTCCAAGCCCCTTTACATCCTTGTTAACGATGAGGTGATGAAGTGCATTTCTTTAGACCTTGTTGAAGGCTCGAAACTTATTATTCCTGATCATTTTATCTTAGGCTCTCCAGGGGATTCCCATAAACCAATGTTCGCAGATCTAACAATAGCATCGATGAACAGGGGGGCTCTCAATACTACGGCAGCACAGCATCGAGACCCTTTCGAGCCCGGCGGTGATGTTGATGTTCTAGAGCCAGCCGCAAAAGCTTTCGATGTAACAATGCACCGAGATTTCGCACTCACTCAGTTGCAAAGATTTTCAAACGGTTGTGAGATAATCGAAGTAACAACGAACCTTTCGCAATGGGCTGTTCAGCTTGCTGATTTTGTAACCGTTACCAATGAGAGCTTTTTGAGCTATGGCTTTGATGGAATTGACTCAGGACACAAGTGGGAAGTAATTGGAAAAGAGCTAAGCCTTGATGATAACTCCGCACACATAAAGTGGAAGCTTGCCTACGCAACAAAATCAAGTCCGCCAGCAATCAATGCTACTTATACTTGGCCCGCTGCTGGTGTGAGGGGTCCGTTAGATACCATCCCAGGAATCCGTTACGCGAACGAAGTTGAGGTTGGGGTTTCAAGACATACCGTGATGGGACTCGGTGCTACATCTTCAGGCTTGAATGTTACAATTAAAAGGGGAACCGCTGGTTGCGGCTCCAAAGTTGTTCCTTTTAAGACTGATGAAGTAATCACAGTTGTCGCAAGCAGAGACCACTATTTTTCAGCCGATTTAAAAACGGGTCAGATAGCTGTTCAAACCGTCACGACCGGAGCAGCGCAGCCTGACTTAGGGAGGTCCTCGGTCGTGATTGCAAAAGTTGTTGCCGGTGGCTCATCTTGTACAATAACAGACTTAAGAAAATTCGGCGCGGTTAGGCCCCGAAACATAAGCACAACTGATTTTGAGGCGGGGGGCAATCTGGTGCCTAATCCAGATTTTGAAACGTGGTCCCGTGGCCCAGGGTATCCCCCAGACAATTGGGAAGTACGAAACACCGCCGTTGTTACGTGGGGCACTGATGCTGCAAGGGAGGAGACTACAGCCTACTCAGGGAATTATGCCCTAAACATAAATTTAAGTTCTCTTGCCGGATCGTATGTTCAGAGCCACCCCTTTAGGATTGAGCGAGATAGGGTTTATCAGTTTGGCATTTCTGTGAAAGGGTCCTCAACCACCGCTCAGTGCATGGCTCAAATCGAATGGCTAACCGAGGCAAAGGCTCAAGTTTCTGCGCCGATCTTGGTGAATCATAACGCAAGCGCTGATACTACCGATATGACCCGTTATGATGTCTTTACCACCGCACCAGCTACCGCCGCTTATGCTAGAGTTCTTCTTTCAAAGTGGTCCGACGCTTCTCCTGAGAACGGTATTTTTGATGCGATCCGCATGGTTCGTGCTATGCCTTCTTTTTTCGTCACAAACACTTCTCAAACATTGGGTAAGGGCGCGAATACTTTAGTCGATTTTGACACCGAAGCTCATGATGACGGCGACAACTTCAATTCAACTTTAGGGCAAAACAAATTCACCGCGCCATTTGATGGAGTTTACACTTTTTCGGCTCAGCTGTTGGGGGGTAACGTGACTAACGGCCACGCGGATTCTTACCTATGGCTAGCCAAGAACGGGGGTGAGCTTTTGAGGGGCGCAAAATCTTATACCGGCACAAGTGACGAATATGATTATCGCATAGAGACGGGGCCAATAAAACTTGCTGCCGCCGATTATATTCAAGTGGTTTATTATAGCGGCCACGCTAGTGATTCAGCTTGTACCGGTTCCACCACTCAAAACTACTTTTCGGGGGCTCAAATTCAGTAAAAACGAAAATGGGGGGCTTTAGTCTCTCAGCCACCGGTTGATCGTATCCCCCCGGCTAGGTTAGCCGGTGGCACAAATTTAGGAGAGAAAAAAAATGGTAAGATTAGAATGGCCAAACTCAAGCACAGCGATGAGTTCTACAGCAGAAACTGAGATTCTAGAAGTGTATTCTTCTGCTTCAGGCGGGCACAGAGGAATGACTTTCATCGTTTATTCTTCTGTGGTGGCTGCGACTGCAACCGTCAAATATGTTGAGCCCGGTGGCGGGGAGCGCATCCTTACGACTGCCTCCGTCGCTGCTGGTGGTACTGATGCAACCGTTATTGATATTGATTTCTCAGTGCCTCAAGCTAAACTTTATGTAACGATGGGATCATCATCTGCTTCGACCGTTACCGCTGAAGGCATGATCTACTAAGGAGCTTTAAAATGGCAATCAAAGAAGTCGGGCAAAATGCCTCGGAGATATCAAGCAAAGCTGTTTCCGAAACAGCGCCCACAAACGGGCAGGTTTTAAAATATAACTCTTCTTCTGAGGAATGGGAACCTGGTGCTGAAACTGATACTAACACGCAGCTAACTCAAGAGCAGGTAGAAGACTTTGTTAATGGGGTGATCGTTGCAGGTTCTAACGTTACAAAGACATACGACGATGCCGCGGGAACACTAACAATTGCGGCTTCTAGCGGTAGCGCGTTGACAGGCATCGATGATCAGAGTTCGAGCAACGATGATCAGCTTACCATAACGGACTCTGAAATATGCGTGAACGACGATTCAGATTCTTTCGATTTTCGCGTTGAGTCAAACGGGAACGATCACATGCTCCTCGTTGATGGTAGCGCCGATCGTGTTGGCATTGGGATCAAGACTCCACCGAAATTCTTTTCAGCATCCCCAGTTCAGTATGAGACGGGGACCGCGAGCCAGTCAGGAACAACTGTCACCGGGTCAGGCACAACCTGGACTGATGCGATGGTCGGCTCAGAATTTGTCTACGCTGACGGAACAACCTCCGGCGCTATCACGGCTCGTGGGAGCAATACGTCAATCACCGTAACGACTAGCCAAACCGTCTCTTCTCAAGCTTACAAGATTCACTATCAAGGGCTCCAAGTTGAATCGACCGGGCACGTTGGGATTGGAACCACTGGGACAGACCCCGACAGTCTTTTGCATGTTTGGGCACCGGACGAATCAACGGCAGCTATTCATTTAGAGACGGGGGGTGAGAGCGCCGCAGATCCTCGAATGTGGTTTCATGTCAGCGGGGCGACCAGCTACGGCATGGGCATCGACAACGACGACGGCGACTCGTTCAAGATCACAGAGGGAAGTTCCGGCGTTCTCGGCGGAAATCCGAGGATTGTAGTCCAGAAAACAACCGGCAATGTCGGCTTCGGCGGGGTCACCGCACCGGCAGAAATGATCGACGTTGATGGGGCAATGGCGATCAAAGAACAGTCTTCTGCACCTTCCGCGACTGCCGACTATGCAAAGATTTACACGGAGGAATACGGCAATAGTTCCGATGTTAAACTTCTGCTCCACATGGATGGTTCAGACGACGGGACCACGTTTACTGACTCTTCTGCTAGCACCCACACAGTCACCCCAACCAATGCTGTAACCAAGACTGGGCAAAAAGTTTTTGGCACTGCAAGCGCATATTTTGACGGAACCGGAGATTATCTAACCGTCGCAAACTCAACGGATTTTGACTTCGGAACTGCGGCATTTACTGTCGAATTTTGGGCGCGGTTTAGTGCCGTTAACAGCTTTGACAGAATTGTTTCTTTCGGAAGCATCACCGATGACCGTTACTGGACTTTCGCTTATCAGCCAAGCGGCACTAAATTTGAATTCGTCGTTTACAATGGGGGAAGCTGGCAGACCACGGGACGACTGCTCGCGGCGGATGCTTCAGACATGGAAACTGACGTTTGGGTACACCTAGCATTATCGAGAACGGAGGCATCAGGCGATCCTCGGTTATTTGTGAACGGAATCGAGAGAAAGTTTGTTGTGGACGCATCCAGCAACGCGATGCCAAGCTTGAGCTTTTCGGGCTACACTAGCCCGCTGCTTAAAATTGGTACGTGGGCCGCAGATAACAGCGATTCATTTTACGGTTACATTGACGAATTCACGATAGTTAAAGGGGTCGGTCGCTACACTTCAAATTTTACCCCTTCCCATTCGGCGTACCCGGTGACCAATATCTGCATTGTCGACAGCAACGGGGGTACGTACAAACTCGGGCGCAATTGGTAATGGAAGATAGCGCTTACACCACGGCCGCATTGGTTGGCGTTGTGATGGCGCTGGTTAAGCTCGTTGAAAAGGGGATGCAAAAATCATCCGGGGGCTCAATAGAATATCGCCTGGGTTTACTCGAAACTCAGATCATTGAAATGAGGGATAAACTAGCTGATTTCTCCCGGTGCTTTTATGAGTTCAGAGAAGAATATAGGATAGAATCTAGCGTTCAAAAAGCGAAAGAGGAGAACGAGAAATGAGCAATAATTCAAAGCCGGGATACAAAAGCACAGAATTTTGGCTCAGTTGCGTGGGCCTTGTTGGGGGCCTTGTGCTCTCTGTAATGCCAGAAAGCCCATGGGCAAATATAGTTGGGGGCATCTTGTCAGCAGTATGCGGGGCGTCTTATACAATTGGAAGAAGTTGGGCCAAGGGCAAGGCAGATTCAGCGGCGGTTAATGCCAAGACAATTGCCGAGACCCTTCTAAAAAAAAGCTCATCGGATTAGATGGACCGTCTTCTCGTATGCTTACTGCTGGCATACGGGGGGATTATGACTGGCTTATTTCTGGCGGAAGCATCAAGCCGGAAGGCTTTATTAGAATTGATTCTAGCATTAGAGAAAACACTAGAGTGTTTGCTGAAGTCACAGCCACCGCCGAGAGATTAGCAGGGATGGCTGGTATTAAGGTCACTTGGTGACTAGGTGTCTTTCCAATTCCAAAAGTGATCAATCCACCTGGCGCGTCTACCTGGACGGCTGTCAACATGAATGCGACCCCTATAAAGGCCAATTCCTTTGAAGTGTATTTGATCTGCTAAGGTATATAGCTTAAGCATTTGTCTATTGCTTTTTAAACCAGTGATAAAAGTAATATCACAAGCACAGCAAACCCCGTTTGCATCTGGGATGTGTTGTGACCTTTTAGCCCCACCGATTAGCTTATTGTAAGTGGCGCACCTTATTCCAGATGTTACTTTTAAAGGGCCAGCTACATCACGCAACCGTTGGAGAAGGTCCATGTGCCTCTGGTCCATCGTCCCATGAGGGCAGCCGCAATTACACGAAAATTCATTCACTAAGAAATTTTTAGTGTATCGTTTTGGCACTATAAGTCAGCCTCTCCCGCCAGCTCTTCTTCGATGTCCTCTAGTGAATAGATGATCCTGCAAACCGTTCTTGATTCTTGGGCCCCGTGAGATTCAGAAAGAGAAATCTCTTCTCTTGTCACTCCTCTATTCTTAACTTGCCCCACCGCTATCGATTTACAAGACACACCAAGAGGTCTAAGGGCACAGCCGTTGCACGCTGTTAGCACGATAGACGAGCACAAGGCCAGGCTGAAGAAAATTCGGCTTTTCTGGTTTATTCTATTCGCCATTGCCCGCTACTTTCATAGAATATTGACAGACGGCCCCTGATAGACTGCACCCTCCTGCGCCTTCATAATCGGCGACGTTCACAAGCTGCGCCCAGTCACCCTGGAATTGATATGGGAAATGCTTCCGTAATTTTATCTGAGTGACGTATTCGTAAACGCATCCAGCGCTATAGTGATGCGCTCGGTGGGTGTATGTATTCGGCTGCCCAGCTTCTGCTATAGCCACCGCTCCAACTACATGAGGCTGCCCAACTTGCGCGAGATATCGTTGCCCATCTTGGCTCCATAGCTGCCAAGTGTCCATCCCGGCTGGCCCGTATGGCACGCCGCACCCCGGCTGCTCTACGTAGGTGCCTACTTTATAGGTGCCCGCTTCCAATGGCTCATTCATTTCTTCCGGTGAGATGTGAATCCATTTTGTAGCGTCGGGAGCTGGGGTTTCTTGCCCAGTATTTTCACCGTAAAAATGGGGCTTCCCACAACCTGAAATCAAGGCGGAGATAGTTAGGAAGGTAGCCGTCCATAAAACGATGAAAATGATAAACAAAAGGACGTTTTCAAACTTAAACATCAGCAACCGCCTGGGAGATGAGAAGCCCGAAGGCTTGAATTGTTGGGTGGGGTAGACTGGTCTCAGTGAAAAAACAGGTTGCTTCGATTATTTCATGGATGAAGGTCTCCCATTGAATACTCTCGGGGGCTGTTGTGCTGATGTGGATTTCTAGCCTTTCAGAATCAAAATATCCGAAGACCCCCACAGCATCATCAATCTTTTCTTTGTCTAAGTTTCTCATTATTACCTTCAGCTTGTGACCCCCCATTTTTACCTCTTTCGGGATTTTCACTTGATTATCTTCCCTTCTAAAATCACCGAATTGTTAACGATTGGAATATGATGAAGAATTACTTCACCAGTTCTGAGAAGGTAGCCAATACCAAAGCCCAGCGTCCAATTGGTCTTAGCTGCGGCTTGGTGCATGTAATCGATTTCCTTGATATCCCCGAGCCAGCCAAACATGGCCGATTGGATATGTTTCCCGTTAAACGTTCTGCGGGATAAAGAAGCGGCCCTATGAGTGTGCCCAATAACAACCGGCACTCCAAAACGCTGTGAGGCAACTCTGTGAGCTGTTTGACCTGCGGAGCCATAGTCGTGCGCTACGGCGAGATTGCCGATGCTTATATGGTTCTTATATTCCACATATTCCCACTTATTTTTTTTGAGGTGCAGTAGGGTAGGAATATCAACAAGGCCAAACAGCTCGGGGGCTTTTTGAGTGATGTAACGCTCAAGCCGGTACTCATGGTTCCCAGCAACATAGATTTTGCGCTTTATTTCTAGCCCCTCGAGTTGCTCGAGGTGGTCTCTTACTGAATCAATTTCTTGATGTAGAAGTGTTTTTCTATCGGGGGATTTGTCGTGTTTTGAGACTGAGAAGCAGTCGGCGAAGTCTCCGAGAATAACCAGTATGTCTGGCTGAAACCGCTTTATTGACTTAATAAGAATCCTCCAGGCGCACCGGTCATGGTACGGGACATGGACGTCCGGTATAAAAAGAACCTTCTTAAAAGCCTTGCTTGCCATCGTTGCCCCGCCCTCCTGGGGAAACTGTCGGTAAATGTGGGTAGATTCACACATGAACAACCGCGTGCCTACCTGCTTCTATGATAGCTTACATGGAGCACAGCGGCAAGCTTCTGGCTTTTGTCAGGGGAAACCGCTTACAATAGCATACATGAAGAATCGACGCGGGCGGTTTGCAATTGATAAAGACGAATGGTTTGTTGCTGCGATTGTCTTGATTGCCATCTGCCAATTTATGCAGACTTGCGGAGGGTAAAGGGCGGGGGCTTGCGCGAGCCCCGTTCCTTTATTTTTTCTTCTGGGTAACTGCTTTACTGATTGCATCGCGTATGAGCGCCGAGGACGCCTTCCCACGGGCTTTTGCTTCTTTCCTGATGCTTGCCTTCATCTCTGGGGAAATCCTTATCAGAATCGTTTCTGAGAGCTGTTCGTTGTTGCTCATAGTGTAGCCTCTCCGTTGAGTGGCTTGGGTTTAGAATCAGCTTCTCGCTCTTCTCTGAAACGCATATTTTGCTGATTCAAGTGCCGAGTGATAATCGTTATTTCGTCAATTTTTTCAGATAGCTCTTTGATTTTCTTCTCGTCTTCGTCTTTTTGGTTGATTGAAAATTCAATAATCACATCGGGATTGTCGGTGAATGGGTAAAGGCAACCGCTGCAGATGGCATCATCTCCGGGCGTTGCTTCAACGGTATCTTTGCACCAGTAGCAATCCCCCGATGGCGGATTAAGAACTTCCCGCCACCCGCTGGGGTTGCAGAATTTGCAATCAAGAGCGCCGCAAAGGCATGGTTCAGAGGCCATTACGCTACCTCCTCTTCTAGCCGCTCGGCGTCCACTTCATAGCAAGAATCGTTCGTAGGCATTGCTTGCCTAACACGGAGAGCCCTCTTAAATTCTTCTCGCTCGCTCTCTCTATCAAGCCGCTCGGCGTCCACTTCTTCGGTGACCCTTGGGTCTGGCTCTAGCCTGTAGGTATCAGACTTCATTCCCAGAGGAAGATTTTTGAAATGCTCTTCACATCGTTGGATTTGATTTAACGTTGAGTTTGCAAGAAAAGATTTTGCGATGAATCTAAGATGCTCAAGAATGACATCTTTTTCCTCTCCTGCGTTTTCAAGTTCTCCCCACATCCAATCATTCCCGCCTGCCGATTCCATTGAATCCGTCACTTCTAAAACGTCCCCATCCGTCCACTCGCACCACTGAAAATCTGCCCCGTTTATCTCGAAACTAATTTTGATATAAGGGACACCCTCGGGGTTGAATACTTGTGGGTCCGCGTCCATCTCTATTGATTTAATCTTCATTTTGTTTTCCTTTGGTTGAATTGTCTTATGCGATTTCGTGAGGCTCAACGAGACAGTTTTCGATTTCGCCCGTGCCATCGTGGCCTTCTGATTTTAGAATTTCCCAGATTTCATCGTCTGGAGTCTCGATTGACCAGAAGCCGATGCTTGACTGCTTGTCAGATGACGTCCAATATTTAGACAGCGTAGTCTCACCGTCTACCAGCTCTTGTAAATCAACAATTTTCTCGCTGGAATTGTTGATGATATATTTTGCAGTGGCTCTAAAGTTAGGTACTTGCTTGATAAAATCCTCGATATTAGCGAGTTGCGTTTCGATGTCGTATGCCTTGTAGATCTTGAATTCCATTGTCTTACCTCTGGTTGAGTTGTTTACTTGTCTAAGCTACACGCAAAAAACCCGCACTAGGCGGGCTCTTAGGCATTGGTTAGTTATTGGTTGCTCCTTCTCCAGACGATTCCGTTTCCCTGATTTCAGCTAGAAGCGGACAAGCGGATAGCTATGCCGCAGGCTTCCTTGCAGTCTTTAAGTTCGGCATTAAGCTCGGCAACTTCGGCTTCAAGTTCGGCGATGCGTTCGTTGCGGTGCATATTGATTTTGGACAATTTATCCAACGCCGAAAGCTTACGATCAGGGGCGGCTTCAATAGGGGCGTGAACAGGAACGGGAGTGCCTGTTTTAATGTCAAGGGCGACGGCTAGGGCTTTCCGCGTCTTAGTTAGCCCGGCTTCAAGTGCATTGATAAGCACCATTTGGGCATATTCCATAGTGCCCCGAACTGGCGGGTCACAGACGAGGTCTTCGACGTTTTGTCGTAAAATATCCAGGTCTTCCATTTTAGTTGCTCCTAATTTTGGTTGATTTTTAATTGTTTAATTGCGCTTTTAATAATTCAATCTCAGCCGCCTGCGCTGCGAGCTTGGCGGCTACCGATTCGATTTCTGAAAGCTTAGATGCATCTGGCCAAGCGTCCATCCAAGCACGGGCTAGATCCGCCATGGCCTCCCGCTTGTCTTCGTCGATATCTTCGACATGATCGGCCGTGTCGATTCCGTTCCATGTACCCGTGAAGATTTCCTCATAGTCGCCGTTTGTGTCAATAGCGTTAATATCGGCCGACGAAACCATGCTTTCTAAGACGGTCTGGAGATCACCTCCAAGAGTGCTGACTGCTTTTATAATTGTTGCTGAAAATGTCATTTTAAAATCCTTTAGTTGAGTTTTCGTGCGCCCCATCGCGGGGCACCCCTTGTATATACAATAAAGCTCAGTAGATGTATATACAATAAAGCAGGGGGGACTCACGTCTTGCATCTAAGCCCTTGAAATCATAAGAAAAAATAAATGTACTTTGCTCGATCTATTTTGGTAGATTAAGCCATTTCGACACCAGCTCGATGGCTTCATCAGCTCCGTGGGCAAAATCAGCTTTCCAGCCGTATTGGCGCAGCTTTGCAAGCCAAGCTTTTTGCTCACGTGGGTGAGAATAGTATTTCGTCCGCTTCAATTCGATGGCTATCCCTGGAGCGCCACACGGGGGGCGGGGGCCAAGGATAATGAAATCCGGAAACCCTTTGCTTAAGCCGCCCTCAACCATTGCTTTACCGCGTTGACCGCTGCGCTTACCCTCGTTCGGAATATGCGTATGCAGGATGTTCATGGACCGCATCCATTGAACGAAGTCCCGTGCCTCTTGCCATTCATAAGGAACGTCTAGGCGCTTGTTTCTTTTCTTGGGCTCTTGCCCTTTATAGAAGCGGAGGATCGCACGCTTGGTGCTCTCCTTCCGCTTCTCTTCGGGGGTCTGCTCATCCATAAGGCAACCCGATGTTTATCGCGTTGATGGCTTTTTTTAGCCGCCTATTTGCCCTCCACATCCCGGAAGCCCTGATACTAACTGAAGCAAAAATCACAGAAGAGCTAATTAAAATTGCAATCCCTCCTGGACTCAGTGAATGAAAACTCTCTAGCAATAAATTCATATCCCCTCCCTTTTGTTATTTTATCTCCGGCTGGCTTTGCTTTTCTTTTACCAGCTCGAACATAGTCTCATACGCCCCTTTGAGTTGAATAGTCACAGCGTCGCAAATGTCCATGCTTACTTTGTCATTCTCATCCCCCTCCATTATTAACCGCTTCTTGTACTCTGCACCCATCCCAGCCGTTTTTAATGCTGTGTGGTTGATGTAATCAAGAACATCATGAGTTTGTTGAATGTCATGCTTGACTAAATTCTTTCTTGTTTTCTTCTTTCCCCAGAATCCCATCACTCACCCCCTTTTGCTATGCTTGTGAGCCATTCACGATTGCCTTCTGTTATCTGGCTGGCTTTCTTCTCCTGCTTCTTAGTGGCACGAGCCTCTGGCTTTGGGCTCCCCAATGCTGCCTGCTCAAGCTTTACTCCGTGATGGTATCCACCGTAACAGACTAAGCCGACCGCGCCGAAGACTATACCCATCATAAGCCACCGACCGATTGGGGGCCTCTCGTCAAATAGGCCATAAGATAAAGAGCCGCCTCTCTCTGGTAAATTTTTCATGATAACCCCCCCAAAACTTCAAAAAGAAATATCGTAGAACAAGACAACAAGAGCGAAGAAGCAAGAGCCAAACCAATCCATTCAGTTGGACCGAATCGCTCAAAAGGTATTCTGAAAGATTGCTTTTGCTTTCTTCTTAAATATTGGTTTTTCATAGCACCAACCCCACCCAAACTAATCCAGTGAGTAAGAGCGTAGAAAGCACCCACCGGTAAAACTTCCTAGTTGCTGTTTCCTCTGCCCGTTCTCTTGCCTGGCGCTCTTCTGTTTCTGCAAGCAAGAATTGCAAAACGTCACGGTTCCAAGAATCCGCGTTTCCTTCTTTTAGAATTTCTTTCTCTGTCTTCATTTTGCTCCCCCCTCTATGTGGTTTTCTTCCGCAACATTTCGAGCCTCTTTTCCTATACTGCTTGCCAGGTCTCTCATTGTGTCCACTCTAAACACCCTTTCCCCCTCACCGAGCGGGTGATATTCTCCCCCAAGGTATTCAAGAGCTACCGTCCTATTAACCCACCGGAGATAGGTCTTGATGGCTTTAGCTAGTCTCGAGTTAGAGTCTTGTTCTTTGCTTCTCATCACGCAAACCCGAAAGGCACAGGCACATTAAGCCCGTTGTCTTCTTTTTGTTTCTTAGTTGTGCGCTTTTTGCGCGGCTTGGTCTTTTTCTTCGCCTCAGCTGCCTGTGGGCTCTCTGGTGGCGGTGGTAGAACTTCCGCTTGTGGTAGCTCCTTTACAGCCGCGACCGCTGTAGCGGTGTCCTGGTGGATTGTGGGGGCTTGCTCTTCCAAAGGGATGTTGCTCTCATTGTCCCACGAAACCATTGTGACGAGTTCATCGTTGACCAGGGGAAAGAGTTTAACCAATGCCCGCACTCCGGTCTTTTTCCAGAATTGTTCGGGGTGCTTGTTCCATAGCGATTTATCCCTCGCCTGGGCCTTAGCTGCGAGGATTCTTTCTTCGCTCAAATACTCAAAGTCAATGAGCTGGTGAACCCCGTCATTAAGGCGATAAGCACAGGCAAGAACCCCCAGCCATTCCCCCCTATCCCCTTTTAAGTCAATCTCATGTTTAACGCTTGGTGGGTGGTGAGAGATTGTGCAAATGTCGTTTTGATGCACGATAGACGCGTGAACTACATCAGCAGCTCCGGAACGAATTAGGGCTCGCCTCATTCCAACATAGCCGGGAGTTAGTTTGCACTCTGTAACGCCTCGGCGCTTGTCCCTATATGGGATTAAATATGCCTCGTTATAAGCAGAGCCGAGATTGTAACCAAGCTGGGCCGCTTGCAAGATGGCTGTGAATACTGAGACGGGCGTGCATTCTAAAACGATTTTAGGGTTTTCCGTTGCGGCCATGATTGCGGCTTGTTTAAATCGTGTCGGGTTGACGTTCGCCGGAAGTGCTTTTTTTAGCACCTCAAACTTTCTATCCATTAGCGTTACTATCGCCATCTGAGCTTCTGATAAATTACCCATTTTTTAATCCTTTGTAATTTGGTTGAGTTGTACACATTTAACAATCTGCCCCTCTCGAGGGCAGTGGTATTTTACCTTGATTCTTTTTCCGTCTTTGCTTTGAGCTATCACCTTTGCGCCAAAAACCTGGTGGTCAATTGTAACGCTATCCCCCGTTTTTAATCTCATGACAGAGCCCCTTTGACGCCTCGTGGCAAATCGGCCAGGTAGTTCTCTGGCTTGTAGTCAAAAAAGTTTACTGAGTTGATAAAGTGGGCGATTGCCTTTGCGTTCTCTTCTCCAATGCCCATTTTTTCATCAACGTAAGTCCAATGACAGAATGTCCCAATTTGGTGCATAACTGTGACACCGCCGCCGCCTCTGTTCATCCATGTACCGATGAACTTAAGAGGCCCGTCCGGGTCGTTAATGTCTGGAACGTGCCCCCAGATGAGGTGGTACCTTCCACCGCCTGGGGTGAAATACCCTGTGCTGATAGTTGTTTTTGTGGCGATACCGCCACCTAGAATGTCTTCTGTGGTTTTAATCATTTCAAATCCTTTGGTTGAGTTAGTGACTCCAAAGTATATACAACCCCAGAGCGTGTAAAGTTTTCTTATTTTTTTGCTACGGTCAAAGAAGAGCTTTCGATGATAGCGGTTGATTCATAGAGGGCTTTCTCAAACTCTGCCCAAAATTCTTTTTTCTTCATTCCTTCTGGTGTCTTGCTCATAACCGCGCTTTTCACCTTGGCTAGCGGCATAGAAAGAACTGATGCAATTTCATCCTGATTAAGAACTTTAGCAAGGTGAGGCCATGCCGCTTGGGGCTCTACACTTCGCCTAGTTTTCTCTTGAAGATAAAAACCTTCTATTGCGTTGTCTTTCCCTACAGCGTTGGCTGTTTCGAGGGTTGTTGCAAATAGCTTTTTGAAAGAGCTGCAAGCATATTCGAGGGTTTTAAACGCTGAATGAAGATGAGCCAGTTCTTCAGGGTCAACAACGCTAGAATCTCCGTCTACCATCCCCTTCACAGCGATAAAACTATCCTGAAACATTCGCGGGTATTCTGGGCAGTCAAGCCGGGCTGAGCAAAACTTGCAACCGTCGGGTGATGGGTTTCTTACTTTGCCCCTATGCTTTAAAGTCTCAAGAACCGTTTCTTTGAACTGTCCCAGATAAACCTTATCGATTTTCTGAGTGTGGTCTTTCCATTTCCCAAAGCGGGGGTAGGCCTCACCAGCGGTTACCACTCCGGACTCTGGCCACCCGTACACAGTCACCGCTAGAGCTGCATAACCTGCAGTTTGTGAAAAGTGAGAAGCGCCAAGGGCTCTTCCAAACTTCCAATCATAGACGATTAAATCCATGGCCGTTTGGGCTATAATGTCAGCGTGGCCAGTTAGAAAAACCTCAGTCTCTTCTCCGTCTATTTCAACAACACCAAGACGAGCCTTCATCTTAACCTCACAACTAATGTTTTCCCCCATAAATGGCGCAAGGTGTTCGTCCCACATTCGTTTAAAAAGCCAGAAGCAGATTTCGAGGTCCTTAATATCAATTAGCGGGTACTTGAGTTGGACCTCTGGGAAATCAGGGACCTCTCCCGCCATGCCGAGAAGAGGATCAATGTAATACTGAGCCCCCAGGTGTCCGGCCGAACCTTGTTGGCTATATACGCTTTCGGGGTTCCAGGGTTTATCCGTTAGCCCGTAAGAGGGGCAGCTAAGAACCCCTTTGAGAGAAGAGCACCTGATAAATAATGATTTCATGGTTTTAATCCTTTGGTTGAGTTTGTTTATTATTATTCATCCCTGACAATATTCCTAAAATGGGACATCCGGAATCATTCTTTTTAATGATAAAATTGACCGTCTAACAGGCCCAGCACAGTTTTTAGTGGGGCAGTTGCCCATCCTACACTTTTCTCTATTTGATTCTTTTAGCGCTTCAATGGTTGAATCCAAAGGGACGTTTAAAGCGTCTTTTTCTTTCCAGAATGATTCAAGGTCCTCTTGATGGTGCTCCCTTGAACACCGAGAGCACCAGTACGAAACGAATTGGTCTGCGTCAGGGCTCTTGATGTTTAGCTTTCTCAGTGCTTTTTTTGCGCCGCACTTACACCGCCTGTCAGCACATGATTCCCCTCTGTGCCCTGTTATCTCTGCGGCGCATTCTCGAAACAAATAAAAAGCATCCTCGGTCGGTGGTTTGTTTTCTCGTTGTGCTCGAGCTAGCGCCTTCTCTAACTCCCCGAAACCGCACCGACAATAGGAGCCTTCATCGCAGTTGAGTGCGTGCCCTGCAAATCTCAATGCGTTTCTGAATCGTGCTATTTGTTCGGTTTCTTGACCGCGATCAAATTCTATGCTCTGTCTTTTCTTAGTCATTGTGCCTCCGGCTAATGCCTGTTTCACCTTCTTTTGGTTGAGTTGCTGAAACGGCAGCGGGGCTGCTAATCACGGCCCCGCTGCCTCCCTTGGTTATATATCCTTTGAGCCCTCTAACCAGTCCGCCTGATAGTTTAGCTTGACATTAAAACAGGCACTCCCGTTGTAGTGCTTTTCTCTTTTGTCTACCCCTTCAATCGCTGCAAGCCTTCTGTAGAAATTTCGATTCCCCATGCCCTTCCTCCCGGTGTTCTTGGTAAACACCAGAAAGGCCCCATGTAAGTCTGGTTGCTTTTCGATTCCCTTAATAAAGTCTCCTTCATCATCTTTCTTAAGGCATGAATTCGCAAAGTCAGTCACTGAATCAGAATTCTGAGCCCAGTCTTTCATTGCTGAATTGTGACTTGAAAGGTTCGGATATTGCCCCCGCTTCATCAACTCAGCACAAGACCAAACAAGGCGCTGAACTATCTCGTGCCTTACTTCCATAATAGAATCTAGGATTTGGTCCGCTTCTCGATATCCGGGGTCTGAGTGGCTCCATCGCCGCCCAAACTTTACCAAGATGAATCTCCGATAAAATCCGGGGGACTGGTCCGCTGCTGGTGGTAAAGAGTTGCATGATAGAATATGCCCGGCCACCGGCCTGAACGAGAAACTTGCCCCTCCCTTGTACTCCCCGCGTATTAAATCCCCAGTAACTGCACTTTTGAAGGTATCACTTTTAAAGACTGAACCCTCATCTAGCTCAGTGACTAGATTGATTTTCTTCCCCATAAGGTCAACTGTTCCAAAACGGCCCCAAGTGTCGGGACTCGTCACGGTCACATCTTCAGCATTAAATAGGCGGCGGGCTATTTCCATGAAGAGCGATTTCCCGTTGGCCCCTGAGCCTTCTAGAACCACCACGCGCTGAAATTTAGTAGCAAGCCCGCATAGGGAGGCACCCAAGTGCTCTTCAATCGTTTGCACCTTTGCCTTTGCATCTTCATCCCCCGCAAAGAGTGATTTCATGTAATGGTGCCAGGCCGCCGGGTTGTTTTTTTCAGATCTAAGATTAACAACTTCCGAGAGCTTGGGGCGTGGCGTCGGCTCGTTATACGTGTGGCGTTTGAATTCTTCAAAACCGGGAGCCATGTAATGGACGTGGCCATCCTTGTCGGGCATGTGAATAAGGGTTTGCTTGACTGAATAAGCCGGGTTTCTCTCAGGCTGTAAATTTGTAAGAAGCACAACTCCAGGGACTTCATCAGCAAAAGGGCTTTTCTTATGGATAATTGCGTGGTCATGCATCGCCATGAAATCGAGGGCCAAGAGATTTCTCTTGTTCATCATAATCGTTTTGCCATCAAAATCTTGGTAGCCATCGCCAGCGCTTAAGCCATGCAGGAGCCTGAACAAATAAAGCCTCTCCGGTGTGTCTGCTTTTGCCCAGATTCCAATATTCCTCTGGTAGAGCCACATCTGCCCCTCGGTGATGACTGGCTCAGCCCCGTTCTGTCTTTTCCACCCGGCTTTGATAACCCCCCACAAGTCAACCTCATCGTTGTGTTTGACCATCCGGCAAGGATTGCCGCTATTATCGGTCTCGTTGATATATTCGGAGAAGAATGCTTTGAGTTGAATAAGAAGAGCACCATCTTTGCTCCAATCCCCAAGCGCTGGGACTGGGTGAGCTGGCCCGGTTTCCTTCTCAAGCTGCCCCCATTGCGGGGGACAATTGAATCCTGGGTCGTCGAGTAGCTCGTGTTCAACCCAATCATCTTCAGGGATGTGGTTGAGCCCCCGAAGGTTGTTTCTTATTTTTCTTTCTGAATTCCCCGACCTTGGCCCCGTCGCATGGCCCATCGCATTACCCTCCCGAGTGAAAAGAGAGAACCACCGCCACCGCTTTGGGTGGACAAAGGGAGAGCGCGGGTGCGCAAATGGTAGCGGCGGTCCTCTAACTTATTTTCGATTAATTTTTCGCTCTCCTATGTCCACAGATTCAATTTAAATTGCTGGGGAACTAAAGTAAACTTTTCGGTGTCAATAATTTGACTACTTTTGTACACATGAGAAAAGCCTAATAATATCAAGCGAGTCAAAAGGGGGGTGGGCTTTTGACTTGACAGCTTAACATTAAAGGGGGGGCAGAATATGACTAACCCTTTGGTTATGAAATGGGTAAATTTTACGGGGTAAGAAACTAGCACTAACAGAGAGAAACCGGCGGTGGATCATGGCCTTAAATGGGACCAATCTGCCCCATTAATGGCCATGCGTTTTGGCCAGTTGAGGCGATTGGGTCGGTTCTTACAATAACCCCCCCCCTTTATTAGAACTTTTATTTTGTAGCGTAAGCGATTCCTTCCGCTACTTTTACGCTCTAACGCGGTGTGTCTAACGCTACAAATCTTGTAGTGTTTGTAGTGTAAAAGTAGCGTAAGCGATTCCTTCCGCTACAAGCTAACCATTTGATATTGTTAGATAAACTCATTTCTTGTAGTGTTTGTAGTGTATTTTACTAATTCATAAGAGTTAAAATATATAATACGGAAAAGCGTAATGATATTAGGGGGCTTAGATACGAGAAAAAAAGTATAAATGAAATCCGGAAATTACACTACAAACACTACAAACACTACAAACACTACAAACACTACAAACTACCCAGCCTGCCTTGTTTCTTTTTCCGGCCCAACCGGCCCATCTTGGCGAAGACACATCCACCCGCAAAAATCACATGGGTTTAATTGTCCCCATTTCGGGGTTCTTTTTCCCCATGTTAGTCAAATTTATTGGTTGCGGCTCATACCTGGGATAAAGTGGCTTTACCAATTCAACCTCTTAAAGGAGAGACTAAAATGAAACGTTTACCTCAAGGATGGACCGTCGAGGATGTTTTACAAATTCCAGAAGTTCAGGAAGTAATCACCAAAGCCAGACACTCAGCGCACGAGGTTTGTGGGCTTTGGCATGAACCAGGAACTAGCTACATGAGCGGTTCGGCGGGTGCTATGAAATACTGGGTCTTTAAGAATGACCGGAGAGAAGAAGGCTCAAAACAACCTACTCACCGCTTATGCGTATCCCGTCAAAAGCCAAAGCAGGAAGAATCATCTGGTTATCGGCAGCAAAGAGAACCAGCTCAGGACCTGTTCTAATGGCCTCTTGGTTTTTTTCTAATATCGGTTAAACTAGAACGGGGGGCTTAAGGCCCCCTTTTCTTTTGGGGGCAATATGCAAATCGAATCTGTACACATTGATAAACTAATCTTTGACCCGGCGAACGTAAGAACGCACGACAATAAGAACCTCGATGCTATCAAAGGGAGCCTTGCCAAGTTTGGCCAGCAAAAGCCGATTGTCATTAATTCAGAGGGTATCGTGGTTGCTGGCAATGGTACACTTGCAGCGGCCAAAGCTTTGGGCTGGAGAACACTCAACGTCGTTAGAACAGAGCTTGAGGGTTCAGATGCGACGGCCTATGCAATAGCAGACAACCGCACGGCTGACCTCGCCGAGTGGGATGATGGCGCACTTGCTGAAATTCTCTCGGCTCTTCAAATCGAAGATGAGGCGCTTTTGACTTCGACCGGGTTTAGCTCTGATGAACTTGCGGCGCTTGTCGATGACACGACCGGGATCAATGAGGGGCAAACGGACCCCGACGAAGTACCCGAAGCACCCGAGGATCCAACGGTCCAGCCTGGCCAGATCTGGGCGATGGGAGATCACCGGCTTATGTGCGGAGATGCGACCAAGGCCGAGGATGTGGCTGCGCTCATGAACGGGCAACGGGCCGATCTGGTATTCACTGATCCGCCTTATAACATAGCGGAGAAAAACAAGGGGGTCGCCGCTTCGGTGAGGGAGACACACGCCGCGCTAATGAGGAGTGAGTGGGATCGGGACTTTAGTTTTCAAAGCGTCGAGGAGTCGTTCGCCTTGGCTATGGCTGAAAACTGTTCTGTTTATGTTTGCACCTCTCACCATCTGGCGGGGAGCATTTGGGAGTGGATGGACCAATGGGCCGATCATTTTAGTTGGTGCGTTTGGTCGAAACCTAACCCGATGCCCTCCTTGACTAAGAGGCATTGGACATGGTGCGCCGAAATGATCTGTTATGCCACCCGAGGGAAACACACCTTTAATTTTCCGCCCGAAGGTCACGCCTTGAGCGTTTGGGGTTTGGCCCCTAATCCAAAGAACGATTTACACCCAACACAAAAGCCCGTTCATGTTCCCGCCCATGCGATCAGCCATAGCAGTGGCGCGGGTCAGTTGGTTGCGGATCTGTTCATGGGTAGCGGCTCCACCCTGATCGCGTGTGAGCAACTGGATCGAGACTGTTACGGGATGGAGATCGATCCGGTCTATTGCGATGTGGTGATCAAGCGTTGGGAAGACTTCACGGGGAAGACTGCCGAGCTGGTGAATGGCTAAGAGTCCGAAGAAAAGAGTAGGCCGAAAGGTTAAGCTAAACAAAGAAATCGAGGACGCTTTTGTCCAGGCAATCAAGCTAGGGTGCCCCAAAAAAGACGCTTGTGGGTGTGCTGGTATAGGGGAAACGACCTTCTACAAATGGATGGAATGGGCTGATTCAGACCGCAAGGACGCGGCAGTCTATCAGAAATTCCGGGAGCGCATAAAAGAAGCTGAAGGCTTAGCAACTCAAAGGTGGTTGGCAATAATCGAGAAAGCGGCCCAGGGTGGCCAGTGGCAAGCGGCGGCATGGAAGCTAGAGCGGCGTCGGGCCATGTTTATCCCAAAGGTTAAAGCAGAGGTGGAGGCAACCATAGATGCAAGAGTTGAAGTCAAGGATGCGAGAGAACGAGTCTTGGACAAGCTGGCTGTGCAGGCTAAACGAATTGCAGAGGATGAAGATAGTTAATGAGATGGCCCCCGATGAGCTAGAAGCGCTTGAAAATGAATGGTGCTTTAAGGCAAGACCTGAACAAATTCTGCCGGTGGGGGATTGGAATTGCTGGTTGATTCAAACTGGACGAGGATGGGGCAAGACTAGAACAGGTGCAGAGAGCGTGATTGATGCGGTGCGTTCTGGAGTAGCCAAGAGGGTGCATCTTGTGGCCCGTGCGGCTTCTGATGTTCGGGATGTCATGGTTGAGGGCGAGAGCGGAATCTTGTCCGTATCCCCTCCAGACTTCCGCCCCGAATATGAACCATCTAAGCGCCGGTTGACTTGGCCCAACGGGGCAACGGCTACGACCTTTTCAAGTGAACAACCTGACCAGCTCCGGGGGCCTCAATGTGATTTTGCATGGTGTGATGAACTCGCTTCTTGGAGATATACCGAGGCCTGGGATATGCTCCTTTTCGGACTCCGGCTTGGGATTCATCCCCGCGTGATTGTAACAACGACACCGAGGCCGAGGAGGTTCCTTAGGGACCTCGCCGAGCTAGAGTCCACCATCACGACCACCGGTTCGACGATGGAAAATAAGAGCAATTTATCCCCGGTATTTATCCAAACTATTTTTGACCGATACGGTGACACGCACTTAGGAAGACAAGAGCTAGAAGGTGAGCTTCTGGATGAAATCCCCGGCGCTCTATTCACGAGAAATTTAATAGAGGCTGCAAGAGTTAAGGACCACCCTCCTCTTGATAGGATAGTGGTTGCAGTGGACCCGGCAACCACGAGCAAGGCAACAAGCGATGAGAGCGGGGTTGTCGTCGTCGGAAGAGCTGCAAAGGATTTTTATGTCCTTGCCGATTATTCTTTTAGGGGCTCTCCTGATGCGGTGTGTCGGAAAGCAATAATGGCTTACCAGGAGCACATGGCAGACCGTATCGTTTTTGAAGCAAATCAGGGCGGCGATACTTGGCGAACAATTATCAACGGAATAAATCCCCAAGCCGCGACCAAGAACGTTCATGCATCTCGCGGGAAATTTTCAAGGTCGGAACCGGTCGCCGCAAGATATGAGCAAGGCCGGGTTCATCATGTTGGGGTATTTAGTGACCTTGAAGATCAAATGTGTAATTTTCTCCCCGGTAGCAATTCAGATTCACCCGACCGTATGGATGCTTTGGTTTGGGCAATCTCTGAACTTGATTCAAAGTCATGCCGGGAGATAACTATAAACCCAGGTGAGAACTATTCCCCTCAGGTGTTCTTTTAATGCCCCAACGAAAAAGACGAGTAAGCAGAAGAGAGAGAAGACTCTTAGGCAAAGAAGACGCTAGAGCCAAGGCCGCTACCAATGATATTTCTAGCTGGTTGGCATCCTACGGGGATGAGCTTATCAGAGAGGCAGTCTCTGATTTAAGAGGTAAGGGCGTCAGGAATCGAATCACCAAAGCAGTTTTGACTGATAAGCAAAGACAGCTCCTAGCAATTCTGCAGCGTCACGGCCTAAGGCAAATGGAGGACGCAGGCAAGGAAGAGAATAAGGCCTTTAGAATTCCGCAAAGAAGAGTTGAGGCTTATATTCGCGAGAAAGAGATTCTTGTCACTGGGATAACTCGGAGCATCTCTTGGGAGTTTAAAAGGTCGTTATCGGGAGCGATGTCTAAATGGCTCGGAGAAAAGCCAACCCCGAGCATGGGCGAAGTTGCCAGAAGAATCAGAACGAATTTTTTCATTAAACCAGAGCAAGAGGGAAGGGAAAGGCTAGAAGAAATTCCCGGCGGTGTGGGCTTGGTGCGGACTGTTCACGGGAGAGCTGAGTTAATAGCTCGAACAGAGATAGGGAATGCCAGGGCACAAGGTCGGGTTGAGGGTATGAAATCAGCGGGAATCAGATGGAAAAAATGGGTTGCGGTCATAGATGATAAGAAATCAGGAAACCGGAAACACTGGAAAATGAACGGCGTCACCGTCCCGATTGATGCTAAGTTTATTCTCCCCGATGGAACCCCGATGTCCTCCCCTAAAATTGGCCCAATACATCAAATAGCAAACTGCAGATGTCGAGTTGTAGCAACTAGACGCGGCCCCAATGGGGAAACTTAAGAAAGGCGAGTTATGCCAGAGAATGAAGAGCTAGAAGAATTCGGAATTTTAGACACGCTTGGGAAACCGGGCTTAAAGGAATACGGGGGCAAGGTTGACGAGGAATGGTTAAGACAACTCAAAGGTGAGAAGTCAATCAAGGCATTCCAGGAGATGCGCGACAACGACCCGGTTGTCGGTGCAATCCTTTATGCAATCAAGACCCTTGTTAGACAAACTGAGTGGAGAATAGAACCTAGCGGCGATACCCCAGAACATAAAGCGGCGGCTGATTTTGTGGAGGAATGTCGTCAAGACATGGCCCACTCATGGCATGACCTGCTTTCTGAAATCTTGTCGATGTTGACATTTGGCTGGGCTTATTTTGAATGTGTCTACAAGTATAGACGCGGACCCGACGCAAAAGATGGCTCAGAGCGCTCTAAGCATAACGACGGTAAAATCGGTTGGAGGAAGATTTCAATCCGGGCTCAGGAAACCCTTTGCAAGTGGGAGCTGGACGAGGACGGCTCCCCGGCTGGCATGTGGCAACAACCCCCGCCAGATTATCGACTGAGATATATTCCGATTGAGAAAGCGCTATTATTCAGAACCGAAACGCACAAGGCAAACCCCGAAGGCCGGAGCATTCTTAGAAATGCTTATCGCTCGTGGTTCTACCTTAAGCGAATTCAGGAGATCGAGGCCATCGGGATCGAGCGTGATTTAGCAGGCTTGCCAGTCGCTCACGTCCCTCTTGAGATGTTAAGTCCAAGCGCTAGCTCTGCACAAAAAGCATCTCTAGCCAATATCTTTGAAATGGTCCGAAAGGTTAAACGAAACGAATTCGAGGGCGTAGTATTCCCCGCTGAGACTGATGTTGACGGGAACCCGAGCGGCTTCAAGTTCTCACTTCTAGCAAGCGGCGGAAGGCGCCCTATTGACGTGAACGAGATTGTCAAACGCTACGAATCAAGAATCGCCATGAGCGTTCTCGGGGAGTTTGTTCTTCTGGGGATGGATAGCGTTGGGAGCTTTTCCCTTAGTAGTAATAAAACGCACCTTTTCAGCCAAGCAATTGGCAGTTATTTGCAACAAATCTCTGAAGTGTTCACCCAATTCGCAATACCTAAGCTGCTTAAATACAACGGCGTACCCCCTGAATATTTCCCAAGGCTAGCTTTCGAGGATATCGAAACCCCTGATTTGAATGAATTGGCGGGGGCTATTGGCACTCTTTCTTCAGCTGGGGTTCTTACACCGGACGATGAGCTTGAGAAATGGGTTCGGGATTTTGGGAATATGCCCATGCCCGACGTTTCAACTGGTAGAGAATCAGAAGAATTTCAAGACGAGGCAGAGTTGCCGCTAGAAGAAGAGGGAGAGGCTCAAAATGTCTAAAGAGAAAAGCCGTGATTATTTGGAGCAAGCGCTAACGCTTGCAAAACAGCAACTCCCTGGGTGGGCTTGGGCCATGATTCACCAAGCCGCTAGAGGTTACGCAGGAGGAAAAGGGGGGCTAGTAAAGAAGGCCCCTGAACAATCCAAAGCGAAGAGCATCGACGGGCTAGAAGTTGTTTTCGTTGTTTCTGAGTCTAACGAGCTAGAGGCCGCAAGAGGGAAACTCTTGGTCGGTGCCGATGGTGTTACGTTTAACGATGTTTATCTTAAAGCTCTGGACCTCTCTAGGAGTGATGTGGGCGTGTTCACCCTTGATGAGCTGCCTCAGTCAGTAGGGAATACAACCCTAGTTGCTTTAGGCAAGGGAGCTAAAGCGGGTTTAGGTGACCGCGCAACGGTATCAATGCCCCATCCGACAGCGATTAGAAAGCTCGGCGACAGTGGCGAGGTAGCGCGGAAGGCTAAGGCCATTAGGAACTTATTGACTAAACCCCCTTTACAATGTCAAGATGCGGATAAGCGCCCCGAGTCCAATGGGGCACTCACGGTTGAGATTGCAAAAGCCGATGATGAGAAGCGCATCGTTTATGGTGTGGTGCTTGATCCTTATAAAGTAGACGCCCACGGGGATTTGATACCTCCTGCCGAAGTGGAAAAAACCGCTCATGGTTGGATGGCGAAAAGCCGTATCGTGGGTCTACAGCATTCGGAAATGGCAAACGCGGTCCCGGTTGAGTCATGGCTTGTGCCTTACCCATCCAAGGAAGATTACAAGGCCGCGATGGCTGGCAAGCCCCACAAAGCGAACAAAGCCGCCTTCGGCTCTGATGTTGTGCATTCGGGAACCTGGATTCTTGGCACGCGACTAGGAAAAGAAGAATGGGCGGCAGTCAAAAGCGGCGAGTTGAATGCGTATTCAATCGGCGGCTTTGGCAAGAGGAGCGAGCTAGCTGCTAGTGATGCTCCCCAAGTGGAATTCATAGAGGCTGAGAATGTCGAAAAAAACTGAACTGCGAGAACTTGAAACCGTTGAGGTTAGTCTCGTTGATAAAGGCGCGAACAAGCGCACTTTTGCAATCAAAAAATCGGAGAAAAAAGAAATGGATGTGATTGAAGCAATTCTGGCGGCCCCCTTTGAAAAGGGTGAGGCCATCATTGAGCGGCTAAAGAAGGCAGAACTGAGCGAGCAAGCGGTTGAAGGAATCAAGAGCGCTGTTCAAATCCTAAGCGCTTTTCAAGAAGAGGTTCCAGCGAATCTTCTAAAAGACCTTATGGCCCTCGGTGGCTTTTCCAAGCAAGAAGAAGAAGAAGAAGAAGAGAAGCCCGAAGTAGCAGAGGAAGCCGCCCCCGAAGGTGAGACCCCCGAAGCTGATGAAGAGGAAGAGGCAGAAAAGCAAGAGGATGAAGAAGAGGATGAAGAGGAAATGCAAAAGCGCCTTGCTGCCTTGCCTAAGAATATGCGCTCGATGGTCGAGCAACTTTGGAAATCTAACAAATCAGCAATCACAAAAGCCGAAGAGCTTGAAGCCAAGATCAAGAAAGCCGAAGACGAAAAGCGGCTCTCTGAATGTGTCGCCATCGCAAAAGCTGAATTCGGTGCATTGCCTGTGAAGGCTGAGAAACTAGGCTCATTCATTAAGTCACTTGATGGGATGAATGATGCTGATTTCGTTCTTGGTCTTTTACGGTCTAGCAATGAGATGATTGCAGCCAATGGGCTAACCACTGAAATCGGGAAATCAACATCCGTAACTAACGATAAAACTTCAATAGCTAAAGCCGAGCGAATGGCAGACGCGCTAATAGAAAAAGAAGGCATCACAAAAGCAAAAGCTTTGGCGAATGTCTGGAAAAATAACCCAAGCCTCTATGCCGAATATCAGCAAGAGAAAGGACGATAAGCCATGGCTTATGAATCAAATGGGCAGTCTGTTACAATTACGCTTGAAGCGAATGCAGATCTATCCTCAAAACAATACTATTTCGTTGAGCTGGATGCCAATGGGAAGGTTGGAGCGTGTAACGCTGCCACTGACCATCCCATTGGAGTCTTACAAAACGCACCGGACGCAAGCGGCAAGGCTGCAACCGTTCTTGTGATGGGAATCTCTAAAATCAATTGCGACGCTGCACTAAATGAAGGCAACTTGATTGGCCCTAGTGCCGATGGCCAAGCTGACGCGAAAATCCCAGGAACTGATACCAGCGAATATATTTGCGGCACTATGCTCACGGCTACAGCTGGAGCTGGTGAAATCGGTTCAGCCGCAATCAATTGCGCTTCACCCGCTCGTGCGGCTTAAAGGAGAATAGAAAATGCCAATTGCAAGTTCAGCGGTGCATTTAGACGCCGCACTAACTAGTATTTCCGTCAATTACCAACAAGATCGTGATGCCTTTAAGGCTGAGAAGATTTTCCCGGTAGTTCCTGTTCAGAAACAATCTGATAAATATTTTACCTTCGACAAAGCCGCTTGGCATCGTTCCGAGGCTGGCTTGCTGGCTCCTGGTGCTGAAACCAGAGGGGCTAACTTTACCCTTAGCAATTCAAGTTACTATTGCGACGTTGTGGGCGTTCATATGGACGTTGCCGACCAGTTGCGTGGTAATGCCGACGAAGCTTTAAACATCGACACAAGCGCCACGGAATATGTTACAGACAACGTTCTCCTTAAGCGTGAAATTGATTGTTTTAGCATGGTGTTTGAAACTAGTTCTTGGACTGGCTCCAGCACGGGCAGCGATATCACAGTCGGTACTCAATGGAGCACCGTTAGCTCTACGCCTATTGCTGATGTTCAAGCTCAGTCTGACGCCATCTTGAAAAATACTGGACGGCGGCCAAATGTGCTCGTCCTCGGTGGCGATGTATTCGCATCGCTCAACAAGAACACCGATATCCTAGATAGGATTCGCTACACTCAGCGAGGCATTGTTACTGAAGACCTCTTGGCTCCATTGTTTGGTGTTGAGCGGGTAATTGTAGCTTCTGCCATTAAGAATAGCGGGCCAGAAGGTGGAACTACTTCCATGGCGTTCGTCGGTGCTGATACCGCGTGGTTGGGGTATGTTGCTCCATCGCCTGGATTGATGACGCCTTCAGCGGGTTATCTTTTCGCATGGACTGGGCTTGAAGGCGTTAGCGCTGGCGGTGTTCAGATTCAAAAGATGCGGTTAGACACCAAGTTCAGTGACAGAATCGTGGGGGTTACTTCCTATGATTTCGTTAGAACCGGCGCCGATTTCGGTGCTCTATTCACTGACCTTCTAGCGTAATAGGATGATCATGCCGGGGGCAACCTATATTGCAAAGAGGTATTTAAAAGTGGCTCTTCCTGGACGTAAGATCGGGGACATCTCGCCAGGAGATGTCCTTGATCATCCAGAGGAATGGGCGCAATTTAAGTCACTGCTAAAGTGGGGCCATATTGAAAAAGTAGAAATCCCGAGGTTTCGCTGTAATAAGTGTGAAAGGGATTTCAAGGATGGGCCTGGGCTTAAGCGTCACAACACAAGGGCTCACAAATGACCTGGAGTTTCTCAGATAGCATTGCAACCGATCGTGATAAGGTGCGTCTTAAGATAGGCGATACCGACACAGACGACCAGCTGCTAAGCAATGAAACGATTGACGCCTTACTTGATATCCGAGCCGATGTTATTCTCTGCTCAATTGATGCTTGCCGCGCCATTCTTGCGAAGCTTGCAAGAGATATTGATAGAAGCGCGGCAGGTATGTCTGGCTCTCGGTCTCAAAAGACACAGCATTATAAAGACATTCTCGCAAATCTTGTTAAGGAATCCGGCGGAGAAACTCGGGTTAAGGTTGGAGGCATATCGAAGAGCGATAACGATACGCTAAACGACGATTCCGATTTTGAAAAGCCTACGTTTACAGTTGGGATGAATGACCGCGTGAACAGTAGCGGCGGCTCAAATGGGGATTGGTGTTGATTAGATGGCTGGTGATTTTGACGTTATCGAAGAAACCCCGTTACTAGGGGAAATTCTTGATGACATTGCCGAGAGAATGCCTGAAGAGGGTGTACTAAAAGCAATGGAGCAAAGCGCCCATTTTCTCACCGAGTCAATTGTTGAAGCAATCTACAGTTTAGCCAAGAATCCAAAAGGTGGCCTTGCTGATAGCTATGAGCCGGAGCTGTTGGATACGGGCGAAGAAGTTGCTTTCGGTGTTTTTAGTGATTTAATCTATGCGAAGGTACAAGATGAGGGTAAAACACTTACGCCAAATGCCCCGCTTAAGTGGATGGCCTACCCTCACAGAAGCGCAAAGAGCTACGTTGGAATAAGATGGCCAAGAGATTTCCATGATGGCAAATTACACTTTGCACTAAGCAGCCACGACCCAAGCGGGACCGCGTATCTATTTGAAAAGGGCAGAGAGAAACCTGTCTTTATCTTGAAGAAAAAAGTGAAAATCCCCGGCCTTAGATATTTAGACAAGGCACTCTCTACCTTTGATAAGGATGTTGAGAAGGCTTTTGACAAAAACGTGGGCCTTGTATTTGAGAAGGGTGGATTCTGATGGCTACCCCTACCAGGCGGCTCGTTCTCCAAAATATTAAAACAGTCCTTGAAACAATAACTACCGGCAACGGTTACAAAACCACGATCGACACGGTGGAGGCCTTAGGGAAATCCTGGGCAACGGTGAAGCCAGGCCAAAAGCCTTGGCTCGGTATCGTCCCACAAAGAGAGAGCCTAAGTTTTGAGTATAGCAATATTAGAGTTGTGTTGACTCTTCTCGTTATTGGACACGTCGCAGGAACAACCCAAGACGATAGGGCAAGCAAGTTGAACGATCTACTTGATGACGTGATTGCGGCCCTCAATACTGATACGACGAGAGACAATAACGCAATATCAACAACAATCACATCAGTGGAAACGGATGAGGGTGCCCCTGATGGTGATGGGGATGGCTCTATGGTTATCACAACCAACGTTGCATACTTCAGAGGGGTAGGGAGTTCATGAAATTAAAATATATAGGCGAAGACGGAAACCTGAAAATCGGAGGTCGTGGGTTAAAGCACGGCGAGGTGATTAAAGGAACCGAGGCTTTAGCAAAGCGCGGTGACTTTGAGCCCGTAAAAAAAGCACCAAAAAAAGAATCGAAAAAAGAATCGCAAGAGGAGACTGAATAAATGGGAAGCACTCAAGACCACGCACTAGGAAGAAATAGGGCATTTTTTGCAAAAGTAGAATCAACTTATGGGACATTTGTTAAGCCAGCCGCTACTGATGCGGCCAAGGTCCTAAACTGCTCTTTTGATTTCAAGCAAGAGCGCAAGAACAGAATGGATTCGAGAGCGGTGCGGGCGCATTATGAGCGGATTACCGGGCGTAAAGAGGTCTCTTGGTCGGTTGATTCCTATCTTATTCCTTCGGGCTCCGGTTCTACTGATCCCGATCTTGCGCCTTTATTCAAGGCCGCGATGGGTGCCAGCTCTAGCCAGGTTTTCAGCTTAACCTCAGGGCAAGCCTTGGATTCGTTGTCGCTAATCCAGCAAATGAACAATGTTGTGATGGAATCAGTAACCGGCGCTTATGTTGACACCATGACCATTTCGATGAGTGGCGGCGATGACCCCAAGGTATCTTTCAGCGGTGGAGCTTCAACTCATATTCATACAAGCACAACAACCGCAGACGGGGCTGGGTCCTCCACCACTGCTTTGGTTGTCGACGATGCTGATGCCATCGAAGTAGGTTCAGTTATCAAAGTTGGGTCCAGTGCCGACAACATCAAAGTTACAGCAAAGAATGGAACAGCCATCACGCTGGAATCTGCTTCAAGCTGGTCTGATGGTGATGCTGTGATCCCTTTTACGCCCTCAGAAACAACCGCAGGATCCCCAAGCCCAGGGATCACCGGCTCGGTGACTTTGGCCGGGAACAGTGGGTTAGAAATCGTTTCTTTTGAGTTGTCCCTTGTTAACAATATCAAAGCAATTTCTGACGAGGCTTTTGCTTCAACTGTTACGGATTTTATCCCAGGCTTTCGAGATGTTACCGGAAGCTTGAGCGTGAGATGTGCAAAGGACCAAGCGCTCGAAATAGGGAAGCGCAAGGGGTTCGGCGCAAGAGATTTACAAATCGTGAGCGGTAGCGGTACGGGTAATGTCTGCACCATTGACCTTGATCAAGTTGAGTTTGAATTCTCAGCTTTAAACGTTCCAGAGTCCGAAGAAGTTATTATTGATTTACCATTCAGAGCGCTTGCTCAAGACGCCGCATCTAATGATGAGCTAACAATTACATTTTCATAACATTTAAGGCCGGGGGCTATTATGTACAACGAGGAAGATATTATTCTTTACATTCCAGAGCTGGGAGATAATCGAGAACTTGAAGAAGGGAATCAAGTTAGCTGTGACTTGCTGCCAATGACAGGTGAAGAGGTTAGGGCATACCAAAGGGCGATGGTCGGGACTAAGCCATCCTCGCCACAAGCGATGCGTAAAGCTGAGGCTGTTGTTAAGAGAATTATCACTGAGCGGGTTGTGAATATTGAGAACTACGAAGACATAAAAGGCGAGCCAATCTTAAACGGTGAAGAACTTTTTGAGCGCGGTGAGACTGCACTGGTTGATGAGGTCTATGAGGCTCTATCGAGCATTTCAAAGCTAAAGGCAGGTCAAAGAAAAAACTAATTCTCGCTGCTAAGTTTGTGCTTAGTGGCGACCCCTCCTTTAATTGGGGCTGTTCCAAATGCAAAGGGGAAGGTTGGGAGCATGGCGATTCAAAGAGAAAGGCGAGGGGTTGCGACGGTAAACCGACCTCTAATCTCGGCTTTGCCTTCGACCATTCACTACGCCGCTGTCCGTGGTCGCAGATTAAAAGCGAAACGTGGGAGCTTCTTTCGTGGTGGCTCAATTGGCGCTCTCTTAAAATTCTTCCTTGGGGCGGTTCAGATATTATGTCGCAGCCTTCAGTGGTTCTTGAAGCCTTTGAAATTTGTGAAGGTGAAAAGAATGAGCTTGAGAAAAAGAACAACGAAAAAACGTAAAAGGGGCTAAGGATGGCTGATAAAAAATACGGGATTATCCTTACAGCCAAAGACAAGGCAAGCAAAGCAATCAAAGGGGTTGGTGATGCGGCTGGGCACTCTAGCAAAGCAGTGAGAACTCTCGGCACTAGTGGAGCCGCTGCTTTGAAGTCATTAGGGTTTGCAGCTATCGCCGTGAATCAGGCCGTTGAAATCGTCAAAAAGTTCAAGGATGTGATGGTGCTGGCTTCTGAAATGTCAATGCAATATCGAAAAGAGAACGACGCATTAATCGAGCAATTCAAGGAATCAAGAAACCTGGTGGGCTCCCTTGCTGCTAGGGTTGGAGATGTTCTTGTGAGTGCTTTTAGCCAAGCCACAAAAGCCCTTGGGCCAGTTATAAAAAATACAAGGCTTTGGTTAGTTGAAAATCAAAAGATGCTTGCGTCTGGGATTATCAATTTTTTAAAAAAGACGGCGCAAGTATTAACAACGGGCGTTTCTAAGTCAATTTTGTTTGCTACAAGAGCCACTTTCGGCTGGCGGCTGATCTGGTTGAAATTAAGGGGAGCGGTTGAAACAATGTTCGGGGGCCTTCTCACGGGGCTGAGCGAGTTTATGCTATACATGGCTGAAATTGAGGCAGAGTGGGGGCGGATAGATTTTGCTGCCAAGTTTGCCCGGCTCGGCGGGGCTGCAAGAGGTCTTGCTAAAACATTCAAAGCATCAGCGACTGAGGCCGGGAGGTCTATTGACCCCCTAATAAAGAAACAAGAGGAACTTGAGGCCCGTGTCGATAGAATCAGCACCAAGTTCAAGAAGGGAATCGGGGATGTCGCAAAAACGGCGATTGATGGTTTGGCAGAGGGCACAGAAGGCCTAAACATCACTCTTGCAGAAACAGAGGAAGCGGCAGAGAAAGCGGGGAAGAAAACCACTACAGCGGCAACCAATTCTCACGCGGCCTGGGCTTCCGCCGCTGGTACGATTGGAACCTCAGTGGTCGGTGCTTTTGCTAGCGGTGGGGCTGCTGCTGATGAGATGGGTGACAAGATAATGGATGTCGTCGTGAGTACGATGAACGCAGTTGTTCAGGCTGCTATTGCCCAGATTGGTGCAAATGCTGCGGTCGCCTCCTCGGGGGCTGCTGCCTCTCAATCCTGGATCCCCGGTGCCGGTCCTTATCTTGCCGCCGCTGCGGCCGTTGCAATGTCTGCCATGGTTTTAGCGATGAAAGAAGACGTTCCTAAATCAGCTAAATTTAATAGGGGCGGAATTGTGCCGGGTGTCGGTGATTCGGATATGGTTCCAAGTTTATTGACTCCCGGAGAGCTTATCATACCAAAAGACATGACAAAGAAACTCCTAGCGGTTGCGAAGCAATCCCCGAGGGGCGAACAGGGCTTTTCAAGCGGGGGTGTTGTCCGTGCTCAAGGCGGTGGAGGGGTCACAATTAATTTCAACGATTCCTCAATTGTGTCAAGAACACCGGCAGAGCAGGACAAATGGATCAAGGATCGACTACTGCCTTCTCTGGGTAGATTGAAGAGAAAAGGGATAATGGTCTAATGGGCGGCTCAAACTTATCAACGGCCCAGCTTGCTCTGGTCACTGCAGATAAACCGATTCTTGTAGGGAGAAACATCCTAGAAGACTCTTCTCCCAGCACTTCTAACATCAAGTGGTTACCTACTAATGATCTGACAGATACCAGCGATACGCATACGAGCTTTCCCGCCTCAAATGCTTGGGACCGTTTTCTCAATGTGGACACTAGGCCAGACACTACCGGGGCAACATGGAATCTTTCTATGAACCTGGGAACCCATGAGCCCTTTGATATGATTATGATCGGGGGGCATAACTTCGGGACAATTGGCGGTTTGACTGTAAAGTTTCAAAAAGCTACCGACGCAACTTTTGGGAGCGTGACTGACCTCTCAACCTGGTCCCCTGGTTCAAGTAACAAGAGACTCGTTTCCCTTGTCTTGAGTGACACATCAACGGCTAAGAGCTGGACAACCACTCCTCATGTGAGAATAAATATCACCGGCACAAGTGGAACCCCTAAAATCGGTGAGGTCTGGCTAGGCCAGCGGCGGCATCTTCCCTACAAATTCAACATCGCTGCTCAGGAGAAAAGAACAGGCTCAGAAGTTGTGCGCTTTGAATCGCGCAGCGGCCTAACAACGACGTACACGCGCTCTAAAGGTAGGGCGTTTAGGTCCGGCTCTATCGAGATGGACAATGCTACCCATATCTCCGACGTGACAAGCTGGTGGGATGAGTGTGACTATGGGTCTAAGCCTTTCCTTTGGATAGAAAATCCAGGGACTAGCCCCAGTGATTGCCATGTTATGACGTGCCCTCCTGAACTTGATTTTGATTTGACTGGCCCGTCTAGTCGAATGCTTCAATTAGACATGAGAGAAAGCGCTCCATATCTAACGGGGGAAAGTTAGTGCTAACCCTTAACGCAGCATTCACAGAAGAATTCGCCAAGGCTGAAGTTGAAGCGGTTTTTTTAGTCCAAATATATGCAGGGACCGCTGACCCGAACCCCTACGCATTTTGCACAGGCAATAAAGGAATGGTTTTCTCTGGGATTTATAACCCATTCACAGGGGGCACCACCGGAGCTAGAGACGTTTATCCCTTAGTGACTGCGTGCACTCCAATCAATCAAGCAATGGACCCTTATGATAGGACAGTGGTTAAGAATAGCACGACGGTAACTCTAGCAAATCACCCGATGATTCGGACATTTATAAAAGATAATCGGTTAAAAGGCCGAGCCATAACGGTGAAGCTTGGGACTAGGGATTTAACAACGGAGCTTCATTGGGCCTATGCTTTTTCTGGAGTAATCGAAGAGATAAACCCTAGAGATGATGGAATCGATTTAGAATGTCAGGATTTTTATCGCTGGGGAGGTCAGGCGGTAACTTCAACCTGGACTAACAAACACCCTTTGCAAGTAATTAAGCAACTTCTTTTGGCTCAGGGTATCCCTTCAGAGTATGTCGATGATGATATGTTTGACCCGACGCACGCAGACTATGCAAGCACGATAGGTCATTATTGCGTAACTCATTCAGGGCATAGCACAGGGGGGATTCATGGCCCCTCGTGGGTTTATATCGGATCAGGACCCGGACACAGGCGGATCGATGTTGCCCTTTATGATCACATCATTCCCTACGGCATAACGCTTGACTACGAAATAACCATTCAGGATTTTGTCAAAATTCTTGTTGGGTGTCTTTATTTTGGGGAGGATGGCCAAGTCCGGTTTGTTAGATTCGACACGACTACAGCGGCCTCTGTTGCTTGGACTGACAACGATATTAATGAGATGACTCAAGTCCAAACAATTATAGCAAATCAAATAGAGATGTCAGTCACGGGCGAACGCCCAGATTATGGCGAACCTTACAAGGGGTCAGTCACGCTTAAGGACACAACGAGCCAATCCAACTACGCCTATCCCGGTGAATCGGTGGGGTTGTTCGTCCGTTCTGATAATTTTTTGGGTATTAATTGGCACGCGGATATTCAATCCGAAATAACAACCACTGGGGCATTGAGCCCCTTGCGGGTTGCTTATCCTTTTGGGCTTTCTGGTACTCGTGTCAATGATGCTGTTTATTCAGATCCTTGGGAAAACATGCAGGATTCAGAGGCCCAGTTGAGCGGGTCCAAGCCCCTTTACATCCTTGTCAATGATGAGGTGATGAAGTGCATTTCTTTAGACCTTGTTGAAGGCTCAAAACTTATTATCCCTGATGATGAGATTTTAGGCTCTCCGGGAGATACTCATAAACCAATGTTTGCAGATCTCACGATCTCTTCAGGAAATAGGGGGGCTCTCAATACTACGGCGGCAGACCATCGAGACCCTTTTGAGCCCGGCGGTGATGTTGATGTTCTAGAGCCAGCCGCAAAGGCTTTTGATGTCACAATGCACCGAGATTTCGCACTCACTCAGTTGCAAAGATTTTCAAACGGCTGCGAGATAATTGAAGTAACAACGAACCTTTCGCAATGGGCTATTCAACTTGCTGATTTTGTGACCGTCACGAATGAGAGCTTTTTGAGCTATGGTTTTGATGGGATTGATTCAGGGCACAAGTGGGAAGTAATTGGAAAAGAGCTAAGCCTTGATGATAATTCCGCGCATATAAAGTGGAAACTTGCCTACGCAACAAAATCAAGCCCGCCAGCAATCAACGCAACTTATACCTGGCCCGCTGCCGGTGTGAGGGGTCCGTTAGATACCATCCCAGGAATCCGTTACGCGAACGAAGTTGAGGTTGGGGTTTCAAGACATACCGTGATGGGGCTCGGTGCTACATCTTCAGGCTTGAATGTTACAATTAAAAGGGGAACCGCTGGTTGCGGTTCCAAAGTTGTTCCTTTTAAGACTGATGAAGTAATCACAGTTGTCGCAAGCAGAGACCACTATTTTTCAGCCGATTTAAAGACGGGTCAAATAGCGGTTCAAACCGTCACGACCGGAGCAGCGCAGCCTGACTTAGGGAGGTCCTCGGTCGTGATTGCAAAAGTTGTTGCCGGTGGCTCATCTTGTACAATA
>Ga0209128_1000332_pt1 | contig 35620 bp, 51 predicted proteins | sample ETNvirnome_6_100_FD_184072 | JGI IMG/M metagenome (GOLD analysis project Ga0209128, IMG submission 184072) | Marine viral communities from the Pacific Ocean - ETNP_6_100 (SPAdes) (version 2) | ecosystem: Environmental > Aquatic > Marine > Oceanic | place: Pacific Ocean | collected 2013-06-19
GAAGATTGTGCCACTTCTTATAATCTTGGTATAGGTTGGGGTGCAATATTAGATGTATCGACTGGGACTCTCAATACTGCACTTGGTCATGGTGCTGGTGCAATTTTAGAGACAGGTTCTGGTAATACATATATAGGTGCTGGTGCTAGAGCAAGTGCAGAAAATGTTATGAATGAAACTGTTATTGGTGGCTTTACTGGGGGTGCTGGTACAGTAGGGCAAGGTGGTAATACTGTTACGATTGGAAATCCTGGTGTTGCTACTGTTTATATGGCTTCTGATAGTGGTGCTACTGTTCGTTGTGCGGGTGTTACAATAGGAGAAAAGACTGATGATAATGCAGATATTGCTGGCTATAGTCAAATATGGGTGAATCAATCAGGTGATGGAGTATTAATGTTTACTGATGATAATGGAACGAAATATACTGTAGATGTAACAGCAGTATAATATATTGTTTAACTATAATGGTGGAACTTTATGACAATAAAAATAAATAACTTAAAATCGGAGTAATGTCATGGCAATAAGTTTAAGTGGATATAAAATTGGCAAAGCAAAGCAAGAGGAGGCAGAACGTCTTGCAAGGGAATATGCTGAGCAGCAGAAGAAGGCAAGTGAACGTGGCTTTTTCTCAAATATATTAGGCGGTGTTGGTGGTAAGCTTCTAGGTGGTGCTTTAACTGGTGCTCTTGGTATTGCTTCTGGTGGTCTGCTTGCTCCTCTTATGGGAGCTATTGGTTCTTTTGGGGCAAAGAAAGGTGCACAAGCACTTACAAAGGGACTAGGAATGGGTGCTGATCCAAGTAAATTAGCATCACAAAGTGGATATGGATTTGGAAAGAAAGAAGCACAAACACTAAGAGAGGGGTTAGAAGAGCAGATAGCTGCTTCAGAAGAAACGGATTTTGGTAAAGAACTTCTTACTTCATATGTAATGGCTGGTGCTTCTGGTGGACTTAAAAATGTAGGTAAAGCTTTTAAAGGTGGGTTCAAAGGGGGTTCTGCAACAGGATTCCTTAAGGGGACTAGCGTTGATGAGGCTGGTAAGATTATATCTGGAACAGGGATGAAGGGCATGGAAGGTCTAAAAGCTGGACTTGGAGAAGCATTGGGAGATGTAACTACATGGGGCGGTGATCCCGAAGATGTTGTTGAAGATGTTCCTGAAGATTTATTTGGTACTGAGGAAGCTTTAGATGTATTTGGGAATCCTATTTCTGAAGTTATTGAAAGTCGAGAAGGTGGTTTAATACCAAAATATAATATTGGTGGTATGGTTCAAGCACAATCCCCAACAATTGCAAATTACTTTGGTATGCAAGGTGTTTCACTTGGCGGTAGTAATAAACAATCACTAGCTGAGATGTTAGGAAGAAAATAATATGTCTAAGATATACAATGAAGTAGTAATTGACATGAACCCAGAGTCTCCAACTTTTGAGGAGACGCTATATGAGGACAGCTTTGAGTATAGTGGTGATATGATGCTGATGGATAAAAATAAAAAAGGTGATCAGGTATTTGTAAAGAGACCTGAAGGTTTCTACGTTGCATGGCAATATGATGGTGGTGGTACATGGAATCGAGTATATGGACATCATGATACTGTCCCAGCTTCACATGGTGGCCCAATTTTTCATGGAGGCGAATCTGAGTTTAATGAATATAAAGCAAAACAAACAGCTGAACTTGAGACAGGTAAAGAATGGGGTGCAGCTGATATTGAATCTACTGATTTTATTGATGATGCTGGTAATCCTCTTGATCTTGGAACAGTTACTCAAAATTTAAAAAACAAATTTCCTGATAAAAATATAGATGATATAAGAAAATTAGTTGAAGACTTAGCTCCTAAATTTCAAAAAGTTGACCCACAGGAAAAAGCCCAGCTTGCAAAGGAAAAGGAATTTGCTCAGAGAGGAATAGAAGCAGAAAAGGGAAGAGCTGAAGATGTATATGGTCTTGGTGTAAGTGCTGTTGGTAGGGAAAGAAAAGCTGCTGAATTGGGTCTTGGAGCAGGGATGGGTCAATTACAACAGCAGGCTGGTAAAATGGGTGCTCAGATGAGGGGTGCATATGGAGGTATGGGTGGTGGAATGAGAGGAGCTATTGGTGGTCAGGCTACTATGGCAAGAGGAGTAGAACAAACTTATGGTAAATATGGTCTTCAGATGGGAACAGCAGCAGATAAAATGACACAGCTTGGACAGGAAAAAGGATATGCTCAAGATGCATATGGTTTAGCAATGGATAAAGCTGCATTTGCAGAAGAGACAGGATTATATGGTCTTGATAAAGAGGCTAAAACAGGTTATGAACAACAGATAGCTGGGTTTATAGAGCAAGGTGAATTTAAAGAAGGTGGAAGAGTTCCCGAAAAAGGAGAAACATTTTTAAGTTTTTTAACACAATTACCAGACGCAGGGGGTAGTTAATATGGCACGTCAACGAGACATGTGGACACTAATAAATAGAGAGATTGCAAAGTATGAACAAGCAAGAGCTGGTGTCCCAGATACTTCATATGCTGGTGTCGTCAAACAAGCAATGGAAGCAGGTACACAGCAACGTGCATGGAATGAGCGGAAGAATCTAAAAAGACAGAATATGATGCAACTAGCTACTGAGGGTTGGGATAGTAGTACTGATGTTAAAAGCCTTGGGAAAATGGGCGATTGGCTTAAAAACTATCGTAGCAAGCATCATGGTAGTATGGATGAGATTACATTAGAATATACAGATATGTTACAAGAACAAATTGGAAATCGTAGCCAGAGAATAACTAACTTGCATACTGATATTGATATGTTAGATCAAAATAAAGAACAATGGCTTGGTATCGCTGATGAATTAAAAGACAGACCTTTAGGAGCTGATGATTACAATGCTTTAAGTGAGTCAATAGGGCAATATATAAAAATGAAACAAGATATGCTTGTGCAAAATGCTGATTTTCTTGCGTTACCACAATTTGAACATGTTAAACAGGATATGATTGGCCAAGAATACATTATAAATGAAATCTTCGCTGAGGCTAAAGATCAAAATGTATTTAATCAAACTGAATATGATTGGACAACACGTGCTCTTCGAGATGGTAATTATACCATGATAGAAGAAAAGAGGCAAGAAAGATTAGAGGATAAGAAAAGGAATATAGCAGATATAGTTGGTCAAATTGAACCTCAAATGTCTTTATATAGAAGGATTCAAGAAATTAAAAAAGGTGGCAGAGCACCTCTTCCTGAACTTTTTGAAGATGCTGAAATGATGGTTGGCTTAGAAGACCTTGGTTATGAGAAAAATCCTGATGGAAATATTGTTGCGACAGAAGCTAAGACAGGAATTTTGGGTGGCGTATCCAAAGATGAGGAATCATTAGAAGTTCTAAGATCGGAGTGGGGGTTACTTGCAGGTATTGGGGATATTAAAGGAAAAGCAGAGCGTGACCTTAGAAATATGGATGCAATCTATGAAAGAGAGTCTGGTACAGGTAATAAATATACAGTTGGAAAACATGGATTTGAAAACTTTTACGCTGATCCTACTAAACCAGCAGAAACTCAAGATGATAACTATAAACATATTAGTGATAATGATGGGTTTATAAATGTTAATAATGCTGTCGATCAAGACCCTGAAGGATATGGAGTTGGAGTTGGTGAAGTTGTTGTTGGTGCTGGTGCTGCTGGGGCTGCTATTCATGCAAATTGGGATAAGATAAGTAAAACAAAAGATAGTGCTTTAAAGTATTTAAAAGATGTTGGATTTTTATTGGAGGATGATATTGCAAAATTATATTCAGACCCTAAAACTGCAAGATTTATGGATGCTTTAAATAAACAAACTGATAAATTAAATGCCATTGATAAAAATGCTAACCCAAAAGAATACTTGAGGGTTCTAAAGAAACATCAGCAGATTGTTAATCAGGCAAATAAACATTTATTTCCGATGTTTAATGAAAAATTAATGAAAGATTTCAATAATGCTGAGGCTGATCTTAGAAGAATAATAGCAGAAACTAATAGTCCAGCACATGAAAACTATGGAAATAAAAAGTTAGTTACAGATGCTAGAAATAATTTTAATACTCTTCAAGAGAAAGTAAACAAGAAGAATAAAGGAATGTTAGAGTTATTAAAAAATCCAGGAAAATGGAATCTGTGGAAAATGAAAGCTGGTAGGGGAATACAAGGTTCTTATAGAACTGTAAAAGATTTAGTTAAAATTGGTGGTAAAACATTTGGTAAATTAACCCCATTAGATGCTGCTATGTGGGGATGGTGGTTAGGTGATAAGGCTGCACTTCCTACATATGCAAAAGGAATTGCTGCTGGTTCAACATATTATAGTGCAAAAAGTCTTTTGAACTGGATGTCTAGAAAAGGTGGAGTTACTAATGCTCTTATGAATCCTACTCTTCAAAGTAAAATTGGAGGATATTTAATTAGAAAAGCTCCTAAGCTTGCTGCAAAGATGGGATTAAAGATGGGAGCAGGACTAGCAGGTACAGCACTTACTGGTGGGCTTGGGGCTGGGATTGGTGTTGCTATGGCTGCTTGGACTGGAAAAGATATTTATAATTTAATACAAGATGTCCCTGAAATTAAGCAATATATTGTAGAATATCTTAATGGCGATTATGATGAGGTTGGAGAAATGAGGAAGAAGGGAATGACCGCAGTTGGAACACCTGGATTTTTACCTAAATAAATTTTAGTAGGAGTTATATTATATGCCAGCAACATACAGCACACAAGTAGAAATTGATCGTTTTAAACAAGACCATCCACATGCTGGTCTTAACGATCATTCTATTTATAGATTACTTAAACAGGATAATCCTAATCTTAGGTGGGATGATACTGGTGAAGCTCCAGGTACTGTAAGCCCTAAACGAAGAAGGAGAAGGGCAAATACTTCCCCCACTTATATGAATGCATTTGCAGAATGGTTTGATTATAATATAAATGAGGAATCTTCTGATTTTTGGAAGTCTGCGTATGTTGGTTCTCTTACAGGCAAGCTTGAGGAAGCTATTACTGGTAAGCCTAGATATGATATTAATTGGGAAGAATATGATCCTAATATATTACAAGATATAGGTTCAATGGCTGTTTCATTTTTAATGCCACTTGATTTACTTACATTTTGGGGTGGCGGTAAATTTGTTGGACAGCCTCTCGCTAATCTTGCTACGGCAGGAATGAAGAAGAGGGTTGGTGCTGAGTTTGGTAAACGTGCTTGGGATACTATGATACCAGCAGCTTTGGCTCAGGCTGGCACTCTTGCAACTTATGAAGGTGCTATGGGTGGTGCTATGGCTAGCATTAATGGAGAAAACATATTAGAAGGTATAGGCAAGGGAATGATGCATGGTGCTGTTATGGGTGGAGTTGCTGGTCTTGCAGGTGGAGGATTAATGCATTTAAACGCTAATTTATTAAAAGGATTAAAAGGTGCTGGTAAGCTTGTATCAAAAGGAGAAAAAGCTACCGCTAAACTTACTAGCTATGATAGATCAAAGATGCTTGCTACTGGTCTTCCAGGCCAAATAGCTGCTGAAGCTGGAGTATTTACAGCTGGTGAAACATTAGAAACAGCTATTGATCCTGAGAGAGATGTTAGGTTGAAAGATGTTGTTGTTTCTCTTGGTAAAAATATAGGTCTATTTAGTCTACTTAAAGGTCAAAAGAAATTAATACAAAAAGGTAAGGAGCATGTGAAACTGCTTGAAGAACATGAGATGCTCAAGCGTACCACTAACTCTTTAAATAAAAAAGAGACGAAAGAATCAAAACCATTTCATAATACCTATGATGTAATTGTTGAGAGGATTGCTGAGTTAGAAGCAAAGGGTGATGCTGAATCTTTACGAGCTGCGGAAGCACTTAAAGAGCCTAGAGATGCAGCTAAATCCAAAGCCCTTAATTTAGATAAAAAGCATTTTGAAAACAGAGATGAATTAAAACAACTTAGAGAGACTTTAGATTGGGCTGAAAAAAGTGCCACAGATCAAGCCCCTCAGACATCTGTAGAAAATTTTAGAAAAATTGTTAAAAGTTTACAATCTTTAATTGAAGTAGAATCAAAGCTTGGTGATACTGGCGAATACAAAGCTCTTACCTCTGAGATTGAGTTTGTTAAAAAACAAGCCAACGATCTTTTAAATGATGCTAATAAGCGTGTTATAGATTATGCTAAAGAACAAGAATTACTTGCTACCGAGACTCCTCAAGAAAAGTCTGCAAGAGTTCTTCAGGAGGCTAAGAAATTTAAATTAAAAGAAATAGAATTTATGAACGAAAAGGGCGAAATGGAGATTCGTCCTGTTGGTGGAAAAGATAGTGCTCCTATTGATGTCATTGATGCAGCTCTCAAACCATATAGACAAGGTGTTAAGGAGAAAATTAAGTTTAAAGAAGCTGGTGCTCCTGTAACTTATATACAGGGAGAAAGTGCTACAAGAAGAACTGCTCCTGTTGCAGAGAAACAAAATGTAGAATCTGGTATTTATAATGAGACAACCAAGAAATTTAATAGCAAAAAGGCAGAAGCAAATGTACAATCATCAATAGTTGCTGTTGAAAAATCTAAGCTTTCTAATGAGCATAAGCAAATATTAGCAAGTGCTATAAGTGAATCTGGTAGAGAGTCAAGTAAACTTAGACAAGGAACTTCTGTTGCTATGGAGATTCTTGATTTTGTAGAAAGAAAATATAAAAAATCAATAGACAAGCTTTCTAAAGATCAGTTAGATAAACTAATAGTAGATTTTGCTAAAGATAAGACTGGCTTTGATGTAATGGGTCATAAAACTGAAAAACAATTTAGAGATATGGGTCTAAATACAGCAGAAATAACATCTTTAAGAAAACAGGCAAATAGGATTCATGATGGTGTAAGAGAATTATTTAATCCAAAATATGGAACTCTTCATAAAACTATTGGAAGGGAGCCAGCCTATAGTATGCTTGAAAGAGCTGGCACTAAATACTCTCCTGGGGAAACAACGAGATATAGAGTTGATGTTCAGGGTGGTATTGGTGGATTTAAAAAATGGTTTTCTTGGTTAAATAAACAAAAGAAAAACAGAATTAATTATGCGGAAGGAAGGTCTATAGACAAGGGTCTTGCAAATAATTTGTTAAAACTTGCGTTTGATAGGGGTCTAAGACCAACAGAAGCAGCAGAATATTTAAGAGCTAAAGATATTAATGTTGAAGAAGGATCAATTAGAATACAGAGAGCTAAAAAGGGTGGTGGCGTTGATATTTACTATGATAAAAAAATGGCTAGAGAGTTACATCAATATATTGAAAAAAATAAATTGTCTCCTGATGCAAAGTTATTTGGATTTAAAGATACAGCAGATTATAATAAATTCATAGAACATATTGCCAAAAAGTCTGGCGCAGATATTATGGTTTATGATGTTCAAGAGGGAAGATTTATTGAATTTGGAAAACAGAAGATGAAGGTTCTTGGAGTTGATATTGAGGCTGGAAAGGGGCTTCAGAAAGGCTATGCATTAAGAGCTATATATGAACGTGAAGGCGAGAGAATTGATTGGGCTGCTGAGCAGGCAAGGCTTAATAGAAAAACTAAACCTAGTCAATATAAAAAATCTGGTGCACCTATACCTAAAACATCTAAAGAACAAGTAGAATCAATTGCTGCTGAGATGGAAACTTCTGCAAAAGAATTAGGTGAACAGAAGGAGCACTTTAAAAAGAAATTCCCTCAAATCACTATCATGCTTAAAAAGAGCCTTGGAAAATATAATGGTGAATATGTTCTTGGTCGTATTACAGGCAAAGTTGTTGAAATTGCTAAGGGCAGGGCTGGTGCTGATACTATGCCACATGAAGTTGCTCACCATGTAGTAGATATTCTTCGTGAATTTGGTGATAAGCGTAGCAAGGAACTTATTAAGAAAGGTGAAAAACTGTTTGGTGGTGAAGAGCAACTTGTACAAAGAGTTGGAGAGTATGCTGCTAATAGGCTTAGAAATAAATCTTTAGTGAGCAAGGCTAAGTCATGGATACAAGAGTTCTGGAGTAATATGAAAGTTAAACTCGGTTGGTATACTGAGAAAGATATTGCAAGATTTCTTGGTAGGAAGCTTATGACTGGTAAAATACCAACTGGTGAGATAGCTGATTTTAAGGCTAAACATCAGACAAGAGGCGAAGCTATTGAAGAAAAGAAGGCAATAAATGCTTCTGCGAATACTGAAATTCGTAAAGGCAATATACCAGTACCAGTTTTACGGGAAGCAAAAGAGACTATATTTGGTACAAGTAAATTAAAAGATTATACAAAATGGGCAACAGTTGAGCAACTTCGTCAATATAATGAGTTTGTGCATAATCCAAAGAATTGGCATGTAAATAAGATTGAAGAAATAAATGCTGAGTACCATATAACTCCAGAGGTATCAAAACAACATCTTAGAGATATGGGTGTTAAGGATGGCATCCCTGAGAATGCAACACTTCAAACAATAAAACAATATCGATCTTTTATAAGACAAACCTTCACTAAACCCATTGCAGAAGATAATACGCATGATTGGATATTAGGTTTAAAAGACAGAGAATATAAGGCAATGAAAGTTCTTGGAAGAGCTATTACTCCTGTATGGTTAGTACTTAAAAATCATGGAGGCAAGGTAGGTAAAAAAATATCTGATAAACTTTTAAATCATGAGTGGGCAGAACATGTTTTATATAAAGGGCCAATGGATGAAGGTATTCATCTTATGAGGAGAATGCTTGGCAGAAATAAGAAATATGTACATTTGTTTGATATTGAGCGTACTGAGGCACGTTTAAATAGAAAGAAGGGTGATGAATATTACACCGAGAAGGGTGAACTATCTGCCAAAGAAATGGAATTTTATAGAAATATGAAAAGACCTGGTACTCCAGAGTATGAAGCATATAATGTATGGACAAATAAGGAGGGGACTGGCGTTGCTGACTATACTTGGGAAACTTTATTCAAAGAGTTGTCTGAGCATCATACACCATCAGAAATAGCAAAGCTTAAAAAGGAATTGGATTCTAAAAAAGTTGAAGGTTATATGACTCGTATGTGGACAAAACGTGCCCTACAAACTATTAAAGAAAACAGTCCTTGGATGGATAAGATGGTTGAAAAAAACTTACAAGATGCTGCAAGAGCAGAAGCTCAAATATGGGGTCAAAATAAAAGCAAAGAGGAAATATCTAATAAACGTAGAGAGCTTATAAATGATCAAGAATTTAAAGATAAGATTCGTACAGAGCTATATGATGCTGTTAGATTTGGTTATGCAACTGTTAAGAATCCACATCTTATTGAACGTGGTGCTTTAATGCCAGAATATATAAAAGTTACAAATGAAAAGGGAAGGCAAGAGACTGTTAAGGTATATGAAGATTCAATGGAAAATACTGTTGAGGCATATGCAAGTAGAATGTCTAAGTTTCTTGCAACTGTGCGTTATTTCCCTGAGTGGACAGGTCTTGGAAGTAAATATAAGCTTGGTGAAAATAAAAGACTTCAAGTAGAGGCACTTGAGACCGATGCTACTGTTGGTGCTTATGCAGCTTTGGCAATTAAAAGACAATTAGGTGTTGATAGAACACATATGGAAAGTCTTAATCGCCCTATGTACAAAGGTCTTGCTTGGTTTACAAATGTGTCAGCTGCTGTTGGTTTATCGTCTCCCCTTTCTGGTATAAAGAATTTACTTATTGGACAGCCAAGAACTGCTGGTCATTTTGGGTTCAAAAATACTATACGTAGTTGGTCATTAGGATTTGATGCAACTGCTAAAGCACAAGCTAGAGTAAAAGGTCAATTAGAATATGGTGCTAAGACATTAGAACTTGAACGTGTTGGATGGAAAAGATTTTCAATGGCTAAAATATTTAGAGCAAATCTTATGACACAAACAGAAAATTTTAATAGGATCGTATCTTCTAATGCTGGACAATTATATTTTGGAGAAGTTCTTGGAAAGCTTCGTGGTGAAAAAGGTATGTTTAGGATGAAAACAAATAAAGGTCGTATGCGTAGAGTTATGTCTGAAGTTTGGCACTTGACGCCAGAGGAGATTAGCTTACTTGAAACAACAAAGAATTTAAGTGCTCCTGAAATTTCATCTAAGTATACAGAAATAATGCATAAAGTAGGACATTTTTCTCATGTATCTACTCAAGGTGGTACATCTACTGTTCTTCTTCCTCTATGGATGTCATCAAGAGAAGGTAGACCGCTTACATTATTCCAGCGTATGGCAATGTCTACTACTATTGATAGTTATAGAAATTTTGTAAAACCATTACTGAACTATGGAAATCCTGCTCCTCTTATTCGTGCAACAATGGGTCATGCTGTTAGTGGTGCAGCATTATTTTGGCTATACAAAGAGTTACTTGGTAAGGAAGCTCCTATTGGCTCAAAACTTACGCAGGATGATATGTTTGATAGAGTATTAATGAATTTATGGAGATCAGAATTTCTTGGAGTGCTTGGAGAAGTATTAAGTCCATACGATAAGGATATGGTTGCACCAGTTATGGAGCCAGTTGTTCTTCGTAATCTTGCTGAGGCTAAAGATAATCTTTTTAATCTCCTTAGTGGCGGTAAAACATTAGACCAAGCTTTGTCAGATTATATAACTAATACTGTTGTTGTTGTTGGGCAGGCAGCAGAATTTGGTAAAAAAAGAGTATTATCTCCGTATTATGAGAAATTTAAAAGCACAAGATCATGGACTAATAAATGGAAAATGGAAAAGGGACTGCCAAAATATTCTCCTGATGGTCTTATTACAAGGAGACAGTCCCACTATAGAGATTTAAGGGATGCTATATTTTTTGGTTCAGATAAAGATATAGCTCTTAATTATTGGTCTGCTTATAATACTATTGTTACAGAGCTTGAAAGAAAAAATCCAAGATCAAGTGTATCATGGAGGAAAAAACAGGCAAAGCAAGCTATCAAAGCAATGATAGGTCATTTTAATCCACTTAATGTTTCAGATAGTATGCAAGGCACTTCATATACAATGAAGAAAGAATTTTTAAATTGGCTTACACCAGAGAATAGAAGAATTGCAAAGGATACAGAAAAGAATTATCGTTATAAGATAAGGCTATACAATAGAATTATAAACAATCCAACATGGAGACGTAAATATTCTACTTATATTTAAAGTAACCTCTTCATATCCTTTTTGAATATCTTAACTGCTGGCTCTATGTCACACTTAGATTTACGGATTTGTGATCCAACTATATAAAGTTCGTACCCTTCAATCTTTCTCACATCAGCATAATAAATCCCAGTTTCATCATAGAAGAATACAAATGAAGGACAGTCATATAGCCTAGCTGCATCCATAAGTATAAGATACTTTCTCACATTAAGAATCCCATAGTCTAATGTCTTAGACAGTCTTGTCTTATTATCTCCAAAGCATTTCCTATCTCCTGAGTGTATATAATAATCAATAGGAGATGTTTTAGGGTACTCAAGTACCTCACATTTCCAAGTTTTTCTTATAATACTTGCAACATATTTCTGATTGTTTTCATCAGTCTCATTTGAAAATGTCCCATCCTTATTTATTGACCTTGAATAGTACACATCAATTTTAGGTTTTCTTACTTTTGTTTCATTAGGTATTATTTCCACTGGTTCTCCATTCATATATTCTATCTCTCCAAATATTCTTCTTATGTCTGGTAACAACTTATGACACTTATGGTACTCTCCATTACTATCTATAAAGTACAGTGTGGGTGTTTTTAGCTCCGTATCACCCACTTTACGGGACTTTTCCTTCTGACGTGGGGTACACCATAGGTAGATCATTATCAGAGCTTAAATGTGCCTCTAGCCCATGTACTGCAATTAGTAGTGCATCAGCTGTTTTAAGTGTTATTCCTTTTGTTTGTGGGTATTTATCTTTTGCTAATTGTTTTAATATTTTCTTTCGTACAGGCTTAGGTAGTCCTTTTTTTATCTCGAAATGTGACTGCCATACTTTTGGAGTGACATATACAGGCTCTACTTCATGTGATGCAAGTATACCCTGCCATTGTCCGTAGTTTTCTCCGAATGAAAATGATCCCCTTCTTCCATCAGTTGGGAATGCCCATACTTTTTCAACAGATACCTTCACCTCATAAGATGCGACATCATTGAGACAAATACACATAAGGGTAGCCATATCCTCTACTGTTCTAGGACATGCATATACTTTAGCTGTCTCACCATTGATAATAGCTATCCCACCACTCTTTCCTGGATCAATTCCTATGTACTTTTTAAAATGGTATTTCATTCTGTTCCTTTTCTGTTATTGGTGGTACAAATAGTTCGTCTTCACTATTATACATTTTACATTTATCTCCATCATATGCCATTTGTATTGCTCCTGTTTCACCATATCTTACTTTAGCAGCAACAAGGAAGAGCTGATGTTTATCTTCTGGTTTTGCTTTTGCACTTACCTTGTATGGATAGTATACAAAGAATACATTTTCTGCTACTTGCTCTATAGCTCCACTTTCAGCAAGGTCAGATAGTTGTGGCTTAGGATTCCCCCTAGTTTCTAGTGATCTGTTGAGTTGGGATGCCAAAATTACAACACAGTTATACTCTTTTGCAATCCATTTGTAGTCATTGACTATACGTTCAAGCTGTAGTCTTCGTTGCTCTTCCTTTCCTGTTGGAGTTATGAGTTGAATGTAGTCATCAATTATAACATCTGGTTTAAATTTCTTTATCTCTGTAGCTGATGCTGGGAAGTCACGTATCTGATCGTACATCCTAAACTTATTTGGACTATATTTCTTAGCGATAAACTCACGTACTCTGTCAAGCTCTTGTAACTGTTTCATGTCATACATGCCCTGCCGTATCATTGCATACGAAAGTCTACCAGACTCTAATGCGAGTAGCTTTTTCAAGACTTCTACATTTGTAAGTTCCCTGTTAAACAGAAGGACTTTTCGTTTTCCTTCCAAAATATTCGATAGCAAATTTAGGAGCATTGTTGATTTACCATGTCCAGGCCGTCCACCAACGATTGTTATCTCACCACGTGTCAGTCCTCCTGCAAACTTATCAACATTCTCAAAGCCAGTTTTTATAAGGAGTTTATCTGTATTTTGTATTGATTCTATAGCATCACCTAGTGCAATATCAATATCAAACGTAGTGTCTGGTCGTAGATTTATAAGCTCACCAATAGAGGTGTGGGCTGTGACAAGAACATCAAGGGCATCTACAGTATTGTTCATTGCACTTTTCTCAATACCTTTTGCGGATTCAATTACAAGTCGTAGAAGATACTTTTCATATATCTTCTTAGCATACACACTTATCGTATCTTGCGTACCACAGTTATTCGTACAATCCACAACAAATATATTATCAACACCCATTGCATAATCAACCGCATCTAGGCAAGAGGTTACAGTCATTATATCTACGTGCTCTCTTCTCTTTATCATACCACTTACTATATTCCATAATTTCTTACACCTATCATCGTACCATACGGAATCAGATACAATGTATTTAGCTATGTCATTATACTTATTAGGGTAGCTTATTACAGCACCAATGATAGCAGTTTCTATCGAAGCATCATTCGGAAGTTCTTTTCCCATATTATCTTCTCTCCTTTGCATATTCAAATCCAAAGGGATAAGGTGTTCTACGTCTGTTTCGTTTTATAGATGCTCTTGTTAACTTTTTTCTAGCAGAAGTACGAGCAAGGGGAGAGGATAGTTTTTTTAATTTCTTTTTCATATTAAAATAGTTCCTCCTGTGCTGTCTTATTATTAATGAATACAGCATAGTCATCATTAAGTTCAATGCCTATCCATTTTCTGCTAAGTCTCTTAGCCACGTTTGCAGTTGTTCCACTCCCCATAAATGGGTCTAATACCACATCTCCCTCTTTTGTTCCCGCTTTTATGCAAAGTTCTGGAATTTTTTCTGGGAAGACAGCAAAGTGTGCTTCACCTGATTGTGCGGTATTAATACTCCACACATCTCTTTTGTTTCTAAATTCTCCAGTTGGCTGCGAGTCAGCTGCCATACTATTTGCAAGGAGTTCTCCTCTTCTACTGTCATTACGTGCCCCTCTATTGTCTCCAACGTACACAGCCTTTTCCTGTATAGCTTCATAGTCAAAGTAATATCGTGGCTTTAATGACATGAGGAATATATACTCATGGGATTTGACACATCTATCTTTGACAGCCTCTGGCATAGGGTTAGGCTTATGCCATATAATATCTTGACGTAAGTACCATCCATCCTTTTGCATAGAGAATGCCAACATCCAAGGGACTCCAGTTAAGTCCTTTGTTTTTAGCCTGTCATGTTTAGGGGGAGCTTTGCGGTGCATCCTATAGTTATCACCAGTAGCATCATTCGTTATAGAGTTTCCACCTTCCCAGTGTCCACCCTTTGCTCCAAAGTATGTGTCTCCAATGTTCAGCCATAGAGTGCCATCATCTTTGAGTACACGTTTACATTTGTGGAAAAATGCGGTAAGTTTTAGGACAAAGTCCTCTGGCACAAGTTCTTCACCTAGCTGTCCACCAACCTTGTAGTCTCTAAGACCCCAATAAGGTGGAGAGGTGACAATTGCTTGTACAGATTTCTCTTCTATCTCATCTATTTTTTTAAAACAATCACCAATCAGTAACAATACTTTTCTCCAGTAGTTGTGAATACCTGTGCATGGTGATCTTAATGAGTTTAGGAGTGATTTTTACATCATTCTCTGTATACCCACCTATATCACTAAGGAACTTTTGTAACTGTTCCTCATAAAAAGATATTAACCAGTCGTGGAGTTCTTGTTCTGATTCGAATCTGTCTGTGAAGATTCCTCCCAAGGCTTTCCTTTCGTTAACGTATGTTTCAATGCTTCTTCTATATCACATTCGTCAACTTGGTTCACCTTGTAAAGTGCATTGCCATCTTGCATTTCAAGTGGCTGGATTGGTTGGTTTCTGTAATACACCCCCCAATTTTCACTTTTAAGAACTTGCATTATTAGTTCTACTATATCCATGATCCTTTGTTTTTTATGTAATTTATATTGTCTGCATGATTCAATCTGTGCTTCTGCACACAATGCTCTCATGTAGTCAAGGTGCTTAGTACCGCTTGAATCTATATAAACAGTATCAAGCTCCTTCTTTATTTTCAGATCGTTGTTGTTTTTCAAACTCTTCTGCTTTTGCTTTGACGAACTTATTAAACTTTTCAGCATCCTTTCTGTACTCTAAATATAAACCAAAAAGGTTATCAATCTGTAGTATTTTATCATAAAGAACCTGATCGTTGCTGCTAAGTCCGCTTATGGCTTGTTCTATTTCTTTTCTGGTTAATTTACTTTTCTTCAAGTATTCGTTCTTTCTTTGATTTTACCATATTTTTTGTGCCAAACTTTTCCCTGTAGGCACACTCTCTACATATAACTAGCTCATCATTTGTAAACCAGCTTTTCCACAGAAACTTATTCTTTCTTGTCCACTCCTTGCACATCTGACACTCGTATATCATCATTGGTTTTTCTTCTAATAAAGATATTTTTGGAACTGCCATATTTCCTTTTCAAGTAATCCCTAATTTTCTGAGCTGGGGTTTTAGTGCCTACAGTAATGACTCCACTACTCTAGCTTCTTCTTTTTCTACTTTTTTAGTTTTCTTACGTTTGCTAGCTGGTGGAGTAAACTCTTTATCAGGTTTCACCTCAACACCTTCAGCTTTTAAATTTCTTTCATCACTAAGGTCTTCTGTTAGGTCTACATGATGGACTCTTGTTTGCACAAGTTCTTCTAGTGCATCTTCTACAAGCTTCAGTCTACGTTCAAGTTCATCTTGTCTTTTTTCCATGTTGATTTTTGCTCCCATTTAACTCTCCTTTTTTTCTATTATTGGTAAATATGAATGAAGTATTTCTTCAAGCATGTCCAGTCTCTTTTGTAAGTCTTTCTTTTCCCTTACGAGATGTTTTATTATTTCTAAAAATTCGTAGTTTTCCATAAGTCTGTGAGCAGGTAGCTATTAGGTTTGTAATGTGCGGATCACATTATGTCCATCAAGACCAAAGCATAAAAGAAGCATACCTGCTCAACTTAGTTTCATTTTTAATCTTCGGTAACATTTATGTTACTAAAAAGTTCCCACATTTTTTCAGAGAACTCAAGTTGTTTCTCTCTGCATGTATGTATGTTCCCTACTTGGGTTTCATGCCACAATTTAACTATATCCCTTACTTGTTTACAATCTTTATGCATTTACTTTTCAACTTTTGTTATGTATAAACTCTTTTCCATTCCCATTGATACGATGTCCATCTTTAAACGATCTCCAATTTTCCAGTTCATATTTTCAAGCAGTTCATCAGGAATTGTAAAATAATAATCTTTTGAGAAATCATCTTGCTCTACTTTAACATTCCAACGCATGTGTTACCTTTAAATTCTGTGAGGGCTGATACCTATTATGGTTTATTATCCCTAGTACAAGTATACACCATAGGACACCTTTCATGCCCCTTGTACCAACCCTCAAGTTAAGGGGAGAGCCATGAATTGGCATCCGACAGACTCTCCCTTCTTATAATAATCCACCAACTTAGTCAGCAGATCACCCATATTTAGCTAACTTACTTAATATACCTATATACTGTTGCTCTGCTTATATTTAAAAACTTAGCAACAGAATTAGGTTTACGATGTAATCGCTTTACAAGAAACCTTGCTAGTTTTTGTTTCATACTAGAATGGAAGGTCATTGGTAGTAGTATTAGCTAATCGTTTTCCATCTTTCCAGTGCTTGACAAACTTGACTTTGAATGAAGGCATTGTATCACCATCATCATTAACCCAATCCTTGTCACGTCCAACAACAGCAATAACTGGTCTGCCATTTATATCAGATTCTTCAAGTGTTGGTAGAACCTGAACATCAATAGTCTTGCCATTTATTTCACGTCTTGTTGTTTCAATCGTCAAGCCGAGTGCCTGACAGAAACGAAGATATGCTACATTATTCTCAGAGTTTGATTCAAATGTATCTCCGTCACCTGGCTCAAGGAATCTGAATATTCCTCTTCCACTTACTGTCCATCCAACATAAGGTTCACCAGTTGTCGTGTGGTCTGTACCTTCACGATCAGTAAACTTATATTCTCTTGTGGCATTTTCTTGTGCAACCTCAACTTTGTAGTTGAATATGCGTGCCTTGACATTCCTGCCATCGTTTGTCTTAAACTCTCTAACAAGAGTTCTTGTCTCTGTTATATGACCAAGATAATCACCTTCTACTTTGGGAACATGTGTCCTTGTAGTGTCATCACTTGGTATAAACAGAGCTTCTTCGTGTCTTAGAGTTTCAGTCATAGTACTCATCATCTCTCCTTATAAGGTGTTTGTGTAATGTTCCATAGCTTTCAGGAAATTACTTTTGTTTATTTGTCCAATGCTTATTTGATGTCTAACAGTATCAACTAAGCCTTCTTCTGCATTGCGATCTGTAAGTAGATCAAGCAATTCTTTTTGTTGTAAAGAATCTATTGGTGGACTTGGAGGTAAATCCTCACCCGCATACAGATGAATACCAAGACCATGTAGTGCAATAGCTTTTGCTAAACACCTCTGTATACTTGTATTTATTTGAAATGCATTAGGTGAATTAACTGTTTTATTTTGATGATCTAATACTGGGTGTACTTGTGTAGCATCAACTTCATCAACAGTTACAGTTACCTTTACAAAGAATCCACACTCAGTTTTTATAAATGGAATACCATCCCATTCATGTACTGTCCATGTGGCACTTGGATGTCTTTTCTTTAACTCTCTTACAGCGAATGCCCAACTAAGATAGCTGAACTTTCCTTTCTTCTCAATATGCTGAGTTACATCAACACGATCAAGTTCTGTAAAGTAGTTTGTTTTTTTAGTTGCTTTCGTCATTATTTATCTCTCCTTTTAAAATAATGCTGGTGGTTTGCAGTGATCTTTGAACTGACAATAATTACATATCCATTTACTTACAGGTGATGTGCCAAAATTAAATGGTGGTAATCCCTTTGCATGTTCTTCATTGATTGAATGCCAATATCTTTTAGCCTGATCTATATAAAATAGTGGCACTACAGATTCTCTCATAACAGAATTATCTTTGTTGTAATAAAGCAGACTCATGCTGTCAAGAGTACCATACTTTTCTTTTAGTGCAAGACCATAAGTTCCAAGCTGTAAGTAATGATGTCCACTCTCAACTGGGTTTGTCTTGCTGAATCTTTTACCCCATTGAAAATTGCCAATAGTTTTTATATCAATTAGTCTGTTAAGTGGGTCTGTAGTCGAAGCCGAGAAATCTTGCAAAAACACATCAAAAAAACCTCTGACCTTGAAGGAAGGAATAGTCACCTCACCTTCGATTATAAATTTAACATCTTTAAAGTCAGCACTTTTCTTTTTGTAAGAAGATGTTTCTTTTTTTTCTTTTGTATCATGAGATATATTATTATATATATTATTATAATATAATAATGCGTTCTGGAGCTCTTCATGAACTATTGTACCCAATCCCATTATACGCAAACTTTTTTTATTTGGTGGATTTGTAGGCTCTACTTTCTCTACCGACTCATAGTAAAGCTTTCTGGAACAAAGACCAGCACCACTTGCATGATACCAGTCTTCGTTTCCAATGTATCTTTCCTTACGATTTTCTTCGTTTTTATAAATCAGATATTCATGATAAATCTCTTCAAACATTATGTTCCGACATACCTCTCAATCAAGTCTAACAGTGTGTCTCTGTATGTTGGGCTTTTCTCTGTAAGAGATTTTATCTTGAATTTTGTCCACAGTGATTGTGGTATTTTGAACTGATAGGTTGCAAACTCCCTTTCAGTAACATCGTTTCTTGCCTTATCAAACTTATTCATATAGTTACCTTAATTCCCTTATAATTAGTATTTAAATTTACATTAGATAAGGTGATATATCCTCAATATATTTTATATTTATATTAAATATTTTCCTATATCGAGGATAGTCTCACCCTTGTCTCATGCATGTCGCATGGGATTATTTAGTCATTTACTACCACAGCCATTAACTTTACAGGTTTTTGTTTTACTACCCTGTCAAGCAATGCCTCTGGTGGCACTTCCTCTTTGTACATATGGTTTTTAAGCTTAAAAGCACTTGATACATTCATACACCATTCGAGTGCAAGGTATTCAAGTTCTTCAACTGCAAACCTCTGTGCCTGTGGTAATTTAGAAACATAGTTAATGAACATATTTATACCAACATCTATTGTTTCAGGGTTTTTACCTTTATCCCTTATAAGAACCCAGTATTTATGTCCATTGCCATCTTTCCAGTCACCTATGTTCCTTATGTGGTCTCCGCTACGTTTCATGGTGTCAGAACAATCTCCACCTTCCATAAAACAATACCATTCCTGAGCACCATTGTATTTAAGATTTGCTGTATTTAGTATTTTATACAGCTTTCTTTTTTCTGTCTCAGTGAGTCCATCATACCTGTATCCTTCTATCGTGCTAAGTCCAAGCTCTCTTGAAATCATAGTACGTCTATGACCATCAAAAAGCATACAGTCTCCACTGCTAAAGTGTACTGGTATTAGGAGTTTACTTATATCACGTATAGTTCCACGTAAATATAAATAACTTGCTGATTTCCTGTTAAACCTAATAGGTGGATTTAATGGATTATCCACCAACCTATTTGGGTTAACATTGACTAACTTGCGATTAGCTATTTTCTCCGCTAACTCTGGAGTAACAACTATACTACTTTTGGTTTTTTTCTTCATTTAGTCTCCTTTTCGACTATGAAGGTTATCCCACTCATCTTAATCTGAATGAGAGTTTCTATGTTAATGAATCTGTAGGCTTTTTTGTGCATATCAAATACTCCTATAAGATTGCGTTCTTCTGGCTTAAACTTCAGCCCAACGCCCTTAACGTATTTTGAAACACCTTGCCTACAGACCATCTTTCTTTTCTCTCCGTCTTTCTTTGTAAAGACTGCTGAGAAAATCTTTCCATTAGTTTTATATATATACTGCTTAGCAGTATCTCTATCTATTGTTTTCATATGTGATCTCCTTTTCTATAAAATTCATAAACATCAGTGCAGTGTCAAGAGCTGTAATTTTTTTATCACAAAGATAATTAAGAGTGGACATTCCATTTCTTGCTGACAAATGTGACAATGTATCTTTGAGACTCCTAAGATTATCACACTTAAAAGATTCAGCTTTCTTGGAATAATTATTCATATCTGCTCTTCCAATCTTGACAACAAACGATTGTAGGCTACGATTAACCTCAATCTTATATTCAGATTCATTTACTGTTAAAACATTTTTGTAGGGTTTTTTCATTGTCCTTCTCCTTCTGCTAATTGAAACCACCACTCATGAGAACCGCATTTACTACATACAGTATCTACATCTGGTGTTTGATTGTATGACATTGATGTCATGACTACAACAGCCATTGACATAAATCCTAATAAAAAATAGTACATTTTATCTTTCATATTTTTCCTTTCAAGTTATAGGGGTGAGCAGAAAGGTGTAGGCTGAAATATGAAACCTACATGCATATGAGCAATATGCAGAACCCACCCCTATTATGTTAGTCAAGTATTATCTTTGCTACTATGTACCAAAAAACGATACAGAACAAAAGCATACCTGCGTATGTTAATATCCTTTCTTTTAGCATATTCTAAATCCACCACTATTCATACAGAAATTAGCAAACTGCCGTACATTGTCTTCATCAAATGGATATGACTTTGCCCAATCATCTTTCTTTCCTGTTCCATTACATCCATTACATTCCACATCTCCAGCTCCAGTTGTAGGTGGTTCTTGTCTTTTTCCTGTAGCATCACATGTATCACAATCTACCTGCTCTAATGAGGCAAGGTGTTTCTTATACCCTTCCTCATACTCTTTAACATATCCACTTTCAATCATTCTGTGGAGTCTCTTTGCTATTTTATTTGCCTTTGTCTTACTTATCTTATGACCATCATTATAACTACCACTTTCAATGTCTTTCTCTGTAAGTATGTTACCACATACCGCAGTTACAAAATGCCATAGTGGTCTCCAGCTCCATACATTATTTCTAAAGTATGTACCACAGTTCTCTTCTTGCCAGTCAGTATAAATCTCCCAGTCTTCACTTGTCCTCTCTGGAAATGGTGGTAACTCTGGTTCTGGTCGTGTTAGGTTTGGGTTAAGTCCTGTTAAATCAAATCCCATTACTTGTTTCCTTTCTTTTTATTGTTTTAAAGTTAATCCTACTTCGCTTAGTCGCTGTTCTATTTCGTTAAGTGATTTACGTCCAAAGTTCTTATATTTAAGTAAATCTCTCTCACTCTTTTCTACCAATTCCCCCACTGTATAGATGCCTGCTGCTCTCAATACCATATAAGCTCTGGTGGAAAAATTTAGGTATTTAGCTTCTCTTTTTCTTGCAATTGGTATGTCTTCCCAACGTCCCTGTCGTCTTTGTTCAAGGTAGGTTAACTTTTCATTTTTAGGTTTATCTTCATCAAACAGTTCATCAATCTCTCTTGTCATCTGATGTTCATATTCATCCCAATGCAGAATTATCTGCCTCAAGAGTCTCAATGAAATATCTCTGTGAAGAGTTATCTTAGCTTCTTTGTTCTCTGATATAGATGCTACAGTTACCATGTCTTGCTCACCTGCTAAAGTGAATGGAACTTTTACATCATATCTTTTCATTACATTATTGTATTCAAACTGTACCATGTCAGCCTCTCCTTATTTCTGTTATAATGTTTATTACTATCAGTGCGAAGATTATGTATGCTATTATTTCCATGTTATGTATTCTCCTGTGCCTGAAATGAATCTCCAATGAGCTTACCTAGTAACACACTCTTTCCCTTGAATCCAGAACCACTTGTCTGATATACCATAAATATATCACCCAAGTCTTCATCATGATGCCCTTCTACTCTTATTCCAGACTCCCATCCACATGTGTGGCTTGAAATACCTGTTGTTTTATGTCCTAGTCTACTTACAGAACCTTTACCGCCTTTTATTTCAGCTCTAAACTGTGCCATTTGTTTCTCCTTTCAATGCCCAACTGGGTCTATTTTTTTGTATATACTCAAATACTCCGCTGTATTCATCTACAACTTCATCATAGCTAAATAACTTATTAAGTATATGCTCTACTTCATCAACAGGTGTATCACAGTCATTTATAATCCACCTTGCGACATTTCTAACAGCTTCTTTTTCTGTCATTACCATAATTGGATGTCCCATGTTATTCCCTTTCTATTGTTCTGAGGTCTATATCGAAATGCTCTTGTACGAACTGAAGAGCCTCAATCCAACCTCTGTTTATTAATCTTCCAGGATCATCTGGATTTGTATTATATTTAATGTATTCTTTTTCATTCTCCTGACAATGTATTAGTATATTCTTTAAGCTACCCATTTTGTTTTTCCTTTTTTTCATGTGCCAACCGAAGTATTCTGTAACCACCTTTGATTGTTGGTCTTATCACTCCCTTGTTAATGGTACAAGGAACGACTTTACCCTTATCAGTAACTATGAATACTTTGATATTAATACTCCCAAGGCAGACTATCATCTGAATTCATTCTCTCACCTGCATACATTGGGTCATGATATTCATCCTTTCTATATGGATATTTATCACTGTCATTACTCTCATAACATTCATCACAATATATTCCTGTGAATATACCATAAGCATCATATCTTGCCCACCAATGCTGACCTATTGGTCTGTGCATTTCTTCTTCGGCTTTACATCCTCTACAGTATGTAAACTCTACTCTAACACTCCCTAGTTTACCTGTGCCAGTATTATCTGTTGGTAATGGTTCTTTCTTATTCATGTTCTCTAATCCCTTCTGTTGGTGTATGCTTTAGTATTGCCTGCTCCAACCTTTTTCTATTCTGTGGGTCAAGTGAAGCCATCCATGTTATAGGCTTTGTCTGCATCATATGGAATTTACCTGCTAAATATCCATTACTGTCATAATCACTTTTAGTATGCCCATATATCTGCTCAGCAAATTCATATCCATCTGTATCTACAAACCATCTTATTATCTGTTCTATTGTCATCCAATTATTCCCTTTCTGTTTGTTTTGTTGTTTCGATTATTTCCTTGAATGTATCATATACTTTCTGCCTACCACCTTTCAGATTATATTCTTTCTTAATCACAGAATATGCTGTTGGTTGGTTATGCCTTGTCATTTTTATACCAAGTATTTCCAGTTTAAGCATCTTCTCAAGTACGTGCATACGATACAGGTCTATCTTTTGTGGAGTATCAGCTATTATCATCTTCTACCTCACCCTCTCCCTCACAGTCTGGGCAGGGCATCATTTTATACATACCGAGAGCTATATCCAAACTATCTATATCTGCGTTATAGTCTGGTATTCTCATATTTCCTTTGCATCTCTGGCAGACTATCATACATGCTCTCCTTTATTTAACTGTTCCCACAGTTCACTTGCTTTAACAGGTTCAAAGTATCTATCACGTTCAATACCCAGTCCAAATGGTAACTTCTGATTCTGTAGGTCGCTCATCAGCCAAGAACCCATTTCTACAGCATTACCATCAACTATACCCCAAGCATAGTCTTTATCTTCACCAAGATTCATTAAGTACCATGACCAGCTACCTACTGGGTTAAAGAACTTGGCTACAATCATTTGCTCCATATCAGAGCCTTTGTCATATTGCTTTGTTGCTTGTTCTGTTATTTCTTTAGTCAGTAGTTTCATTTGTTTTCCCTTTCTGTTTGTTTGTTAAACTCTGCGTGTTCTTTACATTCACCGCAGATACCATAGTATGAACCATTCTCTGCCATGCTTATTCCATGTACATATCCAAGTGCAAAGTATGGTCTTGCGTTACAGCATTCACTTTCCATTTGCTTTACCTTTCCTTTATTAAATTTGTGTGTAAGGGCAGGCACGAAACCAAGACCTGCCCCTACACTTGTATAACACACATTGCCCAACACTACTGACTGGGACTTATTAACTGTGTGCATCCTCCGTTCACTCCGAAGGGTTATTACTCACCATCCCAAGTTTCCCCTTTGCCTATGGCAACTGGGCCAGATGGTATTATTGGTTGTGCTGGGAACACCTCTGTTGCTCCCATCTTTACCCACATACATTCATGGAATGACACACCATATACAGACTCTATTGCAGTTAATACATTTCTACAACTCTCATCTATCTCTTCTGCATGACACCAACTATCATTTACTGATGGGTCTTCTCCAATTGCACACCACATTAACCATGCTGTACCATTTTTCATATTGGTTGGTGGGTCATACCATACACTCCAATAACATCCTGTTTCTTGGTCTGATATCATTGTCTTTTGTAAGTGTACCCAATTGTCTGGAGGTGTCATTTCTTTTACTATTGGTGATGCTGGCATTATTCTGCTCCTTTCACTTTTGCAATTTCCTTATGAATGTCTGACACTACGTTTTCTACATCTCCACCTCTTATACCATATTGTGCTAACCTTACAGGTAACACAATATTTATATCACATGGATGGCAACATTGACCATCTTCAACAGGTTGGGCATTACATCCACCTTCCCATCCAAATGGATCAGCGGTTATGTCTTGTTTACATATTACACACTTCATCTGCTTTTCCTTTCCTTTATGATTGTTGATTCCACCCACAAGCAGAACACTCTTGATTGATAAACTTTACAATCTCTCCTGATTCAAAGTCCATTATTGCTACAACAGAGAGAGTATTGTTTCCATTACATTCAAAACAATCTTCAGTATAGTCTATTTTATCCATCTACAGCCTCCTTTCCATAAATAAGTTCTGTTGCTAAATCCCTATCCATACCACCATCATATAATCTATCCCAACAACAATCTTTGGCTACACTCTGTATATCACTATCAGACATGTCTTCATCTATCCAATCCCAAATAGAATTAGTATCTGGAAGATCATCCCAGCTTGCACCTATTTGTCTAAGGATTCTGTTGCACTCACCTTTTGTTTTATTATATACTAACTGTTCTTTACTCATTTCCATCGCCTTTCCTTTCCTTTCTGTTTTCATTTACTAAAATCTTTCATAAATAAAGGCAACAAAAAACCCTTACCAAAATAAATCAGTAAGGGTTTATTGTATTATTACTTGGCTATATTACTTGGTAGATTGCTTTGTGAAATCACTTGCTTTGCTATTCCAAGTAGTAGTTTGACCACCTATTTTTACATATTCACAAACAAAGTGTTGAATACCTTGCAAGTAAATTTGTGGATCGGCTACTTTGACGGCATTGGCAAGTACAACTTTGTTGCTACCATTTTTTAATTCCACTTTGTCATCCATTGGAATTAAAAGCCTATAACCTTGCATATCTCTTATGTCTTGTACATCACCATTGCTATCTTGCTTTACTACTTGAGTAGTATCAAGATTCTTGTATAGATGTGGATATTCTTTCAATAACATATCATGAATAACCTCATTTATACGTGCTTTGATTGTACCTTCAAGTGATGTCTTGCCACTATTACTTTTAGCGGTTGTCTTGCGAGTAAAATCAAGTGATTTATACAGATTATTAGTTTCCATTAGTATTATTCCTTTTTTTATGAGTGAATTAATATGCTTTTCCTTTCCAATATTAAAGAAATATCTTTCCTATCTATTTTCCTTTAATATTCCCTATATGTCAAAAAGCATACCCCGAAGGGAGTGTTATAATAATATAGCCATGTGGTATAAGTCAAGTATTATTTCAATTAAATAAATATTTATTGTTTTCATATTAAAAAATGTTATATATTGTTGGGAGCATAAAACTAACAAAGAAAGGTAATAAATATGAAATCCGAAGAAAACACTATAGTTTATGATGATATTACAAACTATGGGATTACCATAATAGACAATGTAATGTATCTAATCAAAGGCAATAAAACAATGCGGTTAGATTCTTTAATAATTAAGGAAAGGAAAGGTAATTAATATGAAGAATTACTTATTTGCACCATTTAAAAACGATGATGAGAAAATAAGTGCTTTTAAATTATTAAAAGATAGTTTACAATATGATAATAATCAAATAAGTGATGGAGACTTAATATTGTTTATTGGGCGGTTGGAATCTTATTATGATGTCATTATTAGTAAGTTACAAGGGCAAATCAAAGAGAATAAGGAGTTAAAGGATAGTATTTTCAAAGCGGATAAAGATTATGCGGAGTTGAGTGATAAGTTACAAGCGGAGAATAAAGAGTTAAAAGCGGAAATAAAGCAATTAAGGGCGGATATGACACATGATTCGGAAGTATGTTATAATCTTGATGATAAACACACGGATATTATAAAGCGGTTAAATGATGATAATAAAAAGCGGTTAAATGAAATCATTGATCTACAAGCGGAGGTTAAAAGAGGTGAAAAACAATATCATATGTTAGCATCTTCTAAAACATCACATTATCCAAAGGAATACAAAGCGGAAGCGGATGAGTATTTTGATAATAATCCACAATGCGAGAAGATATTCTTTTTTATGGTGGATGGTGATGCATTCGATGAGGATGGTGATTTAATGTGTACTTCTTCGGTATTTTGCGGTGATTCAATAGCGGAGTTTAATAATATAAATGAAAGGGGTAATTAATATGACTAGGAAAGATTATGTATTAATTGCGGATGCAATAAAAGAGAATGAGTGTTGTGCTAATTGTGTTGATAAACCGAGTTTAGTTCGTGATTTAATAAGTATATTTAAAGCGGACAATGTGCGGTTTGATGCGGTTATATTCAATGAATACATAAATGGAGACATCTAGTATTATGTCTATATCAATATGCAATATATGTGCGTATGTGTTGAACCTCGCATTGACTCGCACCCATTCACACATTCAATAGCCTAGCACACACACCATAAGATATTAACCCCGCTATCATTGGCGGGGTTTTTATTGCACTCCCTTTCCTCAAATATCAAGAGAAAATCAACTAATATTATAATTAAACTTTAATTCAACCTAATTCAACCCCCCTAGAGGACAACTAGTGGGGGTAACCCCGATAAAAAAAGAGGTACACCCATTCTAACTAAATTTTTCAAAAGTTACCTGTTTTTGTGATTCGGATCAATTCCGTACATAGATTACTGGTAAAATAATATAATAAATGGAACTTTATGAGGTTTATTATATTATATATATTATATTATATATTATATTATACAGCAGAAATTTGCAATTTAACAAAAACTGTCATATATTACAGCATGGATTTCAAAGAAATAAAAAACACAAATCACTACATCTACGATAATCAAGAGGAATTTAATATTACTCACCCATCTATCCCTGTTCGTCACAACTGGCGTCATGGTGATGAAGGCGAGTGGGTTTTCACTGATGATGGTTTTGTGTGTCAAATCCTACGGAAACTGGATATTTCAAACAATAATGGCAAAGAGGCTATCTGCATTCGCACTCTGTGTGGTACTTTCATGGCTGAGGACAATAAGAGAGAGATGTTGGGTGAAGATGGGATTGCGGAAAATATCTACACATTCTCTGGAAACAACAAGTGGAAAGAGAACTACAAAAGTAGAAAACGTAATTCACGTGAACTATTGTTTGCAAGATACGTTGCAAGTGGCATTGGTGCAGTTAAAGCCTATAAACTTGCATTTCCAGATTCAAGGTCAAGTAACTATATCAAAAAAAGGACTGATAGTCTTTTAAAAACGGAGACAATACAAAAAATGGTTAGCAGAGAAATTCTTGCATTGCTTGAAAAAAACGATGCAACACCTGAATACATCATAGAAAGATACAAGACAATCGCAGATTTGGCTGAAAGGGATACTGACAAGCTAAGAGCACTAAGTGATCTTGCTAAGATGGCTGGACTTTTCAACACAGAAGATAAGAAATCTGAACAAGTAACCATTTGGGCGGGTTTCTCGCCTGAACAGCTAGAGGAGGTTAAAGAACATGGAAACCCAGAAATCATCGCACATGCCGAAACAACCGAAAAAGTCGAAAAAGAAGGAAATAGCTGATCCTTGTCCAATTTGTAACGAAGAACTCTATTTAGACAATGAATTTACACAGAGGGTAGGGTTATTAGGGGACTATGATGATGTTATTGGCTGGTTATGTCCATATTGTAAGTCTGAGTTCGATACAGACAATCATTTAGTAAAATTCATGGGAGAGAATGGTATGAGGGGAGAGGCGTAATGCCAAGATTTGGTAGCAGGTCAAGAAGAAACTTAAAAACTTGCGATAAAAGACTCCAAGACCTCTTCAACGAGATAATAAAGCACTTTGACTGTTCTGTTCTAGTCGGTTTTAGGGGCAGAGATGAACAGAATACTGCTTTTGATAGCGGACATTCAACAAAAAAGTGGCCAGATAGTAAACATAACTCAAAACCATCGATTGCAGTAGATGTAGCTCCATATCCCATTGATTGGAATGACAGGGAACGCTTCATTTACTTTGGTGGAGTGGTTAAGGGTTTTGCGTACCATCTGGATTTTCCCATTCGTTGGGGAGGTGACTGGAATAATGACACTCAGCTTTCTGATAACAAATTTGATGATCTCGTACATTTCGAGATAGGAAGGGTTAAATGATAAAATGACAACAAGGAATAAACTACGCCTTATTAATCTTGGTGTAGGTCTCATAAACCTATACTATTGGCACATGGGGAGTAGTTTACTTGTTTTTATCATCGGTTGTTTGAATATAGGAGTGTATGTTTTTGGTAAGAAGTAGTGTTACAGGAAACAATATGTATAGTTTTTATAATTGCTTTTATGGCATGGGAGACAGAAAGATTCAAACCCAAGCCATATTCACTTGGAAACGGAGATACATTGATGGTTAGGACTAGGGGTTATGGATTTTGCCCTCCTAACTGTGATGTAGATCACTTTCACGTAGGACACAAGAAAGGATATGATTGTGAAGATATGACATGCAATCACATAATATATGAAGAAAGACTTAACTAGACTATTAACATTAATACTTTTGGGCGGAATAGCTTATATGGTTTATATAATGCTAGCAGATGTACAATATTTAACAAAATTAATGCATTCATACATTTCAATGATAATGGAGTATTCACGTCACTAATGGAATTTATACAAGAATATTGGCCACAGCTTGGTGCTTTACTGGCAGTTATAGTGACTTTTATAACTATGAAGGTCGATATAAGTGTTCTGAAGGAGAAAGTACAGACTTTGTTCCACCTTATAAATAAAGACAAATAGATTTGGCAAACTTAAATCTACATGGAGATGTTTCACGCAATGAAAAACTTCTACATGATGCTTATACTAATTTAATACTTTTTGGGAAGTTATTCTCTCCTCAAGACTTCCTCGCTTCTGCTACACCAGATTTTCATGTAGATGTGGGGAAGTTACTTTTAGATAAGAATGCTCAGCAGTTAGCACTCGTTCTACCACGTGACCACGCCAAGTCAACTCTCGCAGCAACAGCAGTTCTCCATCGTTTCCTATTTGCCACCAAAGATAAGCCAGAATTTATCTGTTGGATAGGAGAAGCACAAGATCAGGCAATAGATAACCTAAATTGGATGCAGGCTCATATTGAAGCTAATCCAGCAATACATTATTACTTTGGTGATCTACAGGGGAACAAATGGACAAAAGCCGAGTTTACTCTCACTAATGGCTGTAGAATGATTGCTAAGGGTGCTACACAGCGACTTCGGGGAAAAAAGCAGTTATCAACAAGATTTACAGGAATGATCCTTGATGACTTCGAATCAGAGCTAAATACGAAAACTCCAGAGGCAAGACAACAAATAAAGAATTGGGTAACGGCAGCAGTCTTCCCAGCCATAGATTTTGATAAAAATGGATTCTTGTGGTGCAATGGAACTATTGTTCACTGGGATTCATTTCTAAATGGAATAGTTTCGGGCTGGAGGGATGCTCGCAAGAGTGGGGAAGATTATTCTTGGGCGGTTTATACGAAGAAGGCTATAGAAGAAGGTCAATCAATTTGGCCATCTCGTTGGCCACTCAAGAAATTAGAAGATCGTAAGCAATTCTACATTGATAGTGGGACTCCTGCTAAGTTTTATCAGGAGTACATGAATCAGGCAAAATCGCCAGAAGATCAGATTTTTGCCGAAGAAGACATAAATGAAGCAATTTATAGAGGGAATCTTAGGCATGAAGAAGCATCCGATAGCTGGTATATCAAATTCGATGATGGAAGCAAAGAGTACGTCAATATCTATATTGGTGTCGACCCTGCTTCATCTGTTGCTCTTAGGAACGACTTTAGTGTTATTATGGTTATTGGCGTTACTGCGGAGTACGACTACTATGTTATTGAATATTGGCGTGAGCGAGTCCTCCCAATGGAATGTGCTGACAAGATTTTTGAAGTGGTCAAAAGGTACAGCCCTATAAGGCGTGTAAATATTGAAACAATTGCGTATCAGGAAATGCTTAGAGACTATGTTCAAAAGAGGAGTAAGAAAGAAGGATTGTTTATTCCTGGAATTGAGAAAGGAATTAAGGGTTATACACAAAAAAAGAAGGACAGGCTTTTTGAAGGATTACAACCAATGTTCAAGGCTGGGGCTGTTCATCTTAAAAAACTTCACCATGAGTTTATAGGTGAACTTCTTGATTTCCCAAAAGGATCGCATGATGACACAATTGATGCGTTCTGGCTTGCAACACAGTTTGCAAGAGGAAATCCAAAGGCTGGTAAGGTTAAGAAAGAAAAACAGAGAGATGGAACTTACATGAAGGCACGAAAGGCTTACAATTGGATAACAGGTAAGCGTACTTAATTTGCATAATAACTAATTATTCAGTAAATTTAACGATATGATAGAACAAGATAAAAGAGCAGAAGAGATAAAAGAGCGTTGGAATAAGTGGTTTGATGCTCGTTCAGATTGGGATGGACAAGCCAGAGAAGATATAGATTTCTATCTTGGCAACCATTTCACAGATGCTGAGTCAGCACAGTTAGCAGAGAGAAATCAAATGGGTTTGCCCATTGATCGTCTCTATGCTGCTATTGAGCAGTTCAAAGCTATCATCACTTCAAAACCCCCAAAATTTTCTGCCGTGGGCAGAGAGGATTCTGATAATAGACTTGCGAATGTGTGGAAAACAATACTTGAATATATATGGGACAACTCTGATGGTGATGAAGTATTCAAGCAAGTTATTCACGATTTCTCTGTTGTAGGTCTTGGTTATTTTTATGGGTACATAGACCCTGAAGATGACTATGGAAGAGGTGAGGTTAAATTTACTTATGTTGATCCGTTTCGTGTCGTTGTTGATCCTAATAGTCGGAACAAGTGGTTTGATGATGCATCTGGCATGCAATTGTCTACAGTGCTTTCAAAACAACAATTATTAGATGCATATCCTATGCTTGGTGTTCCAGATGAAAATGGGGACTCTCTCATTGATAATATTGAGGGTGCAGGAACAGATGATGAAGATTATCCTAATTCTCAAAATACACAGACAGTTCATTCTTTCACTCCAGATATTGTAAAAGATTATGATTGGGGAGAAGGTCGTGATAAATATAGAATAATAGAAGATTTTAGAAAAGTTAAAATGCCCTTCTTTAGAGTTATTGATCTTCAGAGTGGGCAAGAGAAAGTTTTAGATAACAATGGTCTTGAAATGCTTTTGGCGGATGAAAAAACTGCCGAGGCGTTTGATCGTGGGCTTTTTGATATTGTACAGGTACAGCAAACACGGATACAAGTTACATGTATTGTAGGGCAAGTTGTTTTATATGAGAAGGTATTGGATACAGATATATTTCCACTAGTACCTGTACCAAACATTTGGACTAATACTCCTTATCCAATGAGTGATGTTCGTAAAAACAAGGGATTTCAGAGGTTCTTGAATAAAGTAATGTCTTTAATTACATCGCATGCACAGGCATCGTCAGGCTTGAAGTTGCTAATTCCCCAGGGTTCTATACAAGATATAGAGGAACTGGAACGTGATTGGGCGAATCCCAATGCAACGATTGAATATGACGCTTCATTTGGAGAACCTCACTTCCCCTCTCCGCAACCGCTTGCTGGTTCAATACTACAGTTACCACAGATGGTGGAACATTACATTGACTTAAACATTGGAATATTTGAGATGCAGCAGGGAAATACAGAATCAGCACCTCGCACATCATCTGGTACAATGATGATGGAAGATTTTGGACAAAGACGATCAAAATCTAAATTAAGGGACGTAGAGGCTAGTTTAAAGAGATTAGGAAAGCTTATGTATCACTTGGCTAAGTCTCACTATGATTTTAAAAAGACATTTAGAATTGCACAACCTAATAATGATATTACTGAGTATACAATAAATAAAAAATTATATGATGATAAAACACAGGAATTACAAACAATAGAGAATAATTTAAGTGTTGGGACTTTTGATATACGTATTATTGGTAACTCTACTATGCCATCTAATAAATGGGGTGAGTGGAACGTATATATGGAAGCATATGAAAAAGGTTTAATTGATAAGGTAGAAGCCTTGAAGAAAACAGAAATATTTGATAAAGCAGGTGTACTACAAAGAACTGATGAAGTTGCAAAATTGCAACAACAATTACAAGGTGCTCAAGAACAGATTAAAAAACTTAGTGGTGATCTTCAAACAGCTCATCGTGAATCAGTTCAATCACGAAAGAGAACTGAAGTTGAGAAATTTAAAGGGAAACTTAAAGAACAAGAGTATGACTCCAAAACTCAAAATAAAGTTTCTATCGACAAATTATCTAATGCGGTTAAACTCGAATCTGAGAAATTACGTTTAGTGACAGATGCAGAAAAGAAACGTAGTCAGTCTCGTAGGGGTTCTGAGAAATCGTAAAAATAAGGAGTAACTAGAAATGTCAAATGAACAGGACAATACCGCTTTTACTTTCGAGAGTCAAGACAGTGGCCAACCCGAACAGGTAGAAGTAGGGCAAGATGAAGGAAACGATTCGCAAGAGAATTCTACACAGGATTGGGAGGCTCAAGCTAAGTACCACCAATCTGAGAAGGATAAACTTTATGCGGAAAATCAAGAGCTTAAACAATACGAGAAGGTTGGTAAATTCTTGGAATCACGTCCAGACTTGGTGAAAAACCTTATGTCTGAAGTAGGTGGTCAGCCAAATGCTCAACCAGAGCGTGTCACGTTAAAGCAAGATGAGTTCGATCCTTGGGAAGCCTATAATGACCCATCATCAGCATCTTATAAATTTAGGATGCAAGAGATGCAGGAAACCATAAATGGTGCAGTAGATCAAGCTGTTGGTGGAATTAAAGCACAGCAAGGAAGAACAACGCTTCATTCTGAGTTAATCGCTAAAGGATTAAATGAGGATGAAGTTAATAGTTTTTTCGAGTTTGCTGATAAACATCCATCAGAGTATGGTTTAGACAATGTACTTAAAATGTGGCAAGCTGTAACTCAGTCTCCAGAGACTTCAAAAGAGAATCCTTTAGATCAGATTCGTCAAAATCAGAGTAATCTTACATCGGCTGGTGTCCTTCAAGGTCAACAACCATCAAGAAAATCTGATGACGATAAGATGTGGGAAGCTGTGAAGAATGCTGGAGAAAAAAACATATGGTAATTAACAAATAAAATAAAGGAGTTTTAAAATGGCTATTAATACTGGTACATTAAAAACTTCAGGTGTAGGTGGCTCAGCAACTGAGTATACTCATGGAACAGCTCCATTAGATACCGTTGCCAATATAGGTCAATTTGCCGATAAAAGGCGAATACATGACTTTGGTGACAGAGTTGCAGAACTTGCTCCTGAAGAATCTCCATTTTTTGTTTACCTAAGTAAAGTAGCAAAACGACCAACAAATGATCCCGTTTTCCGTTTCTTGGAAAATAGATCAAAGATTGACTGGACAAGTCGTAATTTCAAATTATCAGCAGCCATTAATGGTGGAAGTGCAGTTACAGCAGGTACAAGCTATGGTGTTAGCGTATCTGATGCTGACACTCCCGCTAATTCTATTGACTGGCTGATTAAAGGAATGGTTATTGCGATTGAAACAGTTGATGATACAAATGGCAAGGCGTATATGACAGTTCGTATCGAAGATACTCCTGTAGATGCTGGAACTAGCACGACTTTCACTGGTAGAGTGATTGCAACGTCAAGTTCCTCCATCACAGGATATGCTGTGGGTAGTGATAACGCTCCTTGTACGGTTGTTGGTACTGCTTTTGAAGAAGGGTCTGGTTCTCCTGATACATGGTCAAGTCAGCTTGATGATGAATTTGGTTACACACAAATCTTTAAAACAGCAGCTGAGATGACAAACTCAGCTATTGCTACTAATTATCGTGGGTATGCAAATGAATGGCAAAGAATATGGAATCTTAAATTAAGAGAACATAAAGTAGATATTGAGCGAGCAATGTTGTTCGGTCAAAAAGCTCGAAGAGGCGGTATAGCTTATTCTGAGGGTCTCATTGGAATGATTGTTGCAAATGCGGGTGCTGCTACTGGCGGTACAAGTGCACTTTCATATTCCTCTGGTACACCTTACTATAGGACTGTAACAACTACTGAGTTTAGCTATGATCTGTTCCTTAGTGACTTCGAGGTTCTATTCGATCCCGCTAGGGGTGGTTCTAACGATAAGCTTGCTTTGGCAAGTCTTCCAGTAATAACAATGTTTAATAAATTAGGTGCAGGAGCTACCTTCGGGCATGCTGCTACATCCTCATTTTTAGACAATACATTACAGGGTTCGACAGATGCAGGTTCATATAATATTGATTTTGGAAAGCAAACAGGTTCTTTTGGACATAAGATCATGAGAGTTGATACTGTCCATGGTTCTCTTGCTTTGATTAAAGAACCTCTATTTAGAGGTTTTGCAAATTCAATGTTAGCACTTGTTGATATGTCGAAGATCGCTTACCGTCCACTGGTTGGTAACGGTCTCAATAGAGACACTTCAATAACTACAAACGTACAACAGGCTGATGAAGACTTACGTAAAGACATGATTCTAACTGAAGCAGGTCTTGAAGTAGCTCTTCCTGAAAGTCATATGTTGTATAACTTTGAAGGAGTGTAAGCTATGAGAAGTGATGTATTAAATAGTAATAGTGGAAGCTATGGAGAGCAGTATAGAGAGTATAAAATCAAATCTGTTACTGCTGATGTTACCTTAGTTGCTGCTGATTCAGGAAAACTTATTCTTGTTAATCCAGCTGCTGAGACAACTATAACTCTTCCAAATATTAGCTTAGCAGGTTGGTATTGCACTGTAATATTAACAGAAGGTATTGCTGCTACTGATGGTTCGATGGATCAGGTAGTCAATGTTGATATGGGAAGTGGGGCTAATCTAATA
>Ga0209128_1000334_pt1 | contig 35548 bp, 31 predicted proteins | sample ETNvirnome_6_100_FD_184072 | JGI IMG/M metagenome (GOLD analysis project Ga0209128, IMG submission 184072) | Marine viral communities from the Pacific Ocean - ETNP_6_100 (SPAdes) (version 2) | ecosystem: Environmental > Aquatic > Marine > Oceanic | place: Pacific Ocean | collected 2013-06-19
TTCTAGTATCAAATTCTATTTCAAAGTTTTCGAAATAGCTATCCTTAATATTTAGAAGAGTATTATTATTTAGAACTTCAGAAGAGTCTGAAGTATTACCTAAACAGAACTCCTCCTCTGTAGGATAAGTCTTAACTGGGAAATCATACAGATGGGCTAGAGATTTCTTAACTGCTGGTAGAGATAAATCCCCTTCCTTTGTAACTTCCCACTTTCCGTTTGGAGTCCAGGACCAATAATAGCGAGGCTTTCCAAAATTAGAAGTAGTAGGAAGTAATTCCGTTACTGCTTCATACGGGGAAGGGCTTAGGTGTGTCTCTGTCCAATACTGCTCTAATTGGAACCCCCACACATACATAGTTTTATCAGCAATATAACCATCAGGAGCAGCACTATCTCCTATAAAGAAGAGAGCTTTCGTAGCGTCCCCAGTAGCCTGAGGATCTGGATTAGATAATCCAGTAATGGTTGTTATGATGCGATACCAACCATCACCAGCATCTTCAACGATACTTTCCATGTTAGAGTCCGACTTGGCTCTATACACAGGAACACCCCCATCCCACTTCCATTGAATAGTATGATCTCTGTCGGGGCTAAGGTGGTCCGTATTTTGAAGGTCTATCATAAAGCCCGAAACAGCATTAGTAGCAGGTTCTTTAACATAAAAACTTATAGCTATAGTTTTCTTAGCATCCCACTCAGGCATTCTGGGCATGGAGGAAAGTGCGGCTATACTTCCATAACCTTGCCCCGTCCCTCCGTTTTCTCCGCTCATTATTAGAGAAGACGCTCCACCAAACGGGTTTGTAACTTCAATTGAAGACATAGTACCTAATAAGTTATTTCCCAAGGTCCAATAAGTACCGTCTGATAAAACTTCGTTCTGACTAAAAGATAACAGGTTAGGGTTTGGTCTAGGCTTGGGTTCCGTATGAATCCAAACTCCTAACTTGCCTCCACCTAAAATGGGAGAGTTTTCTTGAGCCACTAAAGCTTTTACATCTAATTTGAACTTGTGATCTTTAATAAAGTGATTAGGTCTATCCCCATATGTAGAAAGATCAAAGCGAAGTCTAGGCAATCCTCCAAGAGACTTACACTTAATAACGGTGTTATTAACAAGGGGATTTTCCATCCCCTTAACAGCAGTAGAGGAATCTAATTTAAAGATAGTGAATTGGTTGGCTGATGGAGCCCCAGAAATATCCGAAAATTCAATACCACTTAGGATTTGGGCATTTCTAAGCTCTGCGTTATTGGGATTTCCTTCAATATAAGTTCCTGACAGAGGAATAACTCCTCGCCCTGTTCCGAAAATTCCAGATGTTCCCTCTGCGGTTCCATTCCATACATTACTCACATTAATTGCACTAGCACTATCAATTGTAGGAGCTACCATATTTCCAACAGCAGACCCAGCTAAATCAAAATCACAGTTGTAAAGACCTTTGCCAAACACTTGAGCAAAGATATTACCTCCAGTCTTAGCAATCTCATTTAGCCCCAAAGGATGTTTCGCAAAATACTTACAATAGTCTCGATGAGCTTTCTGGAGTCCAGTACCGAAGCTAAAGTTCTCGTAGTCTGCAAAAGAGTTTAGAACAAAGCCACTAGCAATAGCTTCGTTAGCAAAGCTTTGTCTATTGTTCTTCCAATAAGCATCAGCAGCATAAGAACTAGAAGTTAAATTAATCTGTTCGTTAGCGTAATCATAAGCCTTAGATTCAAGAAGCTCATGCATGGTGTTATATAACTCAGGAACCTGACCTCTATCTACATACCTGTCTGTAGTAGAACTCACTTCTGGCATCTTGTTATTTGATCCAAGAGAACTTAATCCCCTATAAGGATAAGTTGCGCTAGTATAAACTCCAGAGAATTGACGAGAAGAATCTAGCTTCTCACACTCATGCCACACCCCTGATGGGTTGATGGGATCAAGTATAGGATAGAACTCTCCTGCTGAAGGGACATAACCTAAGGTAAGTTCTCCTTTGTCTATAATTTCTGGGCCACTTAGTTCTACAGATTGATATGCAGTGGGGAGAGTAAGTCCCAAAGATAACGGATGCTGTTCTAATTGCGGAGCATACCAATATAGTTCTTTATCTCGAATATCTGCGTCATCCGTATGGAAGTTATTTCCAAGATAAAATATTGGAATCGCCTTATCACCTTCAAGAGTTCCCGTATTTGCAAGCCCATTAACAGTAATGCCTAACCTATACCAACCACTTCCTACATCTTCAATTGTAGTAGTACTTGAGGCAGCACCACCACCCCCATTAGTTTCAATTGTAGGAACACCATTCACAAATTCATATTTGTCTGTATACGAAATAAGGGGATTAGTTTTATCATAAACATTTAATTGAAAATAAGTGGCTGATGTAGAAGGATTATCATGTGCTTTTACATAAACACTATAACATAAAGCAGAATCTGCTCTAAACCTTGGACTCCTATAATAATTGTTAGTGGTGGTTAAGGCTTGTCTACCCGTTGAGGTTCCGTTTGCGCTTAATATTAAAGAGGAAACTCCACCAAAAGGATTAGTATGTAATACACTTGAAAATGTCCCCAACTCACCACCAGCAAACGGCGACCAAGATATACCAGTTAAATCAGAATTAAAAGTAATGGTTGGATCTAAACCAGGATCAACAGTGTACCCCAATAAGTTTGGATTCTGAGCTTCTAGATCCCAATTCACAGGAGAATTAAATCCAGTCCTATCGTAGTATCCTTCTTTTGGAAGAGTATATCTAAAGTTTCTTCTTCTTAAAGCTCGTCTAGGAGCAGTAATATTAGCAAGAGTGGTTGATTCAAGGGCATCAGTGATTCTATCTACATCTGCTCGTTTGAAAGTATTAAGTCCCCCTCTTCCATCAGAGTTGCCTGGAGCTACTAACCCCATAGCTGCTCCACTAATCTCAAAGTTTCCTAGGACAGAGGCTGAAGTATAGGAGGCTCTATTATCATCTTTATCAAAGCCCAAGTATTCCCACTTAGCACTTGAGGTGGAGAGGGCATCCTCTGCACTAGCAGTTAGATTTACTCTGGTAATAGCATGGGCAGGAGAGAACTCTCTTGCTACTCTAGCTGCTTCATACAGAGCATACTTTCCGTCTCCCTCTAAAGTAGTTTTAGCAAAATCAAAATCAGTATCTTTAAAGTTAATGAATAGATGAGAAGACTTTCCGTTCCACAAGTCCAGCAGATTCTTCTCATAGTCTGAGATACTAAGCATTACATCATCAAAGTTCGACGGAACTTGCACCGAACTAAATAGCATTAAGAACTCATTTAAAGTTCCTAAATCTGAGTCGTCTGTAACCGCACTGCTAAGGATATAATTACCTACCTCATCAGCAAAGCTCTCCTTTACTTTGAAACACTTAAGCCTAGCTACTAACAAGCTGACCAAATCAGCAGTAACAGTAGAGTCTCTATAGTATTTTACTTCTTCAAATGGGGGAAGTGGGTAGTTTTCTTTCTCTCTATAAGAGAATAAGAAATTAAGATCTCCTTGAGGCTTAAGGTAGGTTGGTCTTTCCCCTGTGGTTGGATGATCTGCTCCAGCCATATACACACCTGAACCTAACGCACCAAATCCTGTCGCAGCCTCAAAGGCTTTACTTTCGTCAAATTGTTTCGCTTCTTGTTTGTAAGCTTGGTATCCAAGACTGTCTACTGAATGAACATGAAAGGGTTTCATCCCTGGCTCATTAACAACGGTGTATCGTTTTGTTGTACATCCATTAGCATCAAGTTCCCACAATTCAGGTACAGAAAACTTGTTTCCATGAAACAAAAAGTTATCAGGAAAAGCTTTATATAAATCTAAAAGAATACTGTCTGTAACAATTTTAAGATTTTCATCTAAGCTACTGGTACTATAGGCGTAGATTCCTGCTTGATTAGCTAAATCAAAGGTCCATGTATTCAAGTCTTTAAATAAGGGGGACTCTGTGCCTAAAGCGTACCAGATTAATTGAGGAATATATGACTCCCAAAGTTCATCCACCTTACCAGAGACATCAAAAACAGAATCAACAATTAGCGCATTAATAGCAGCTTGAATAGCATCTATCGTTCCTGATTTCTTATAGAGATCTAAAGCCAAGCGAAGTTGTTGTCTCCACTTTGAAGGAGAATTACCACGAAGTCTAAACCCAATAAGGTCTGCTATGTATTGAATATGCTCATCTTTAACATTTTCAATATCATAAATTAAACCAATGTTGTCAATTTCATTAGTAAGATCAGCAAACTCATACCCCAACAGATTAGTAAACTTTCTAAAAGGTCCTTTAGCTGTTCGATCAGTTAAAGATAAAGAAGCATCAATAAAATTATCAAAAGCACTTTTAACTGTATAGTCCTGTTGATCAATATAGAGGGGAGAGTAGATTACATCTACTAAAGTTTGAAGAGCTTCAAGCTTCTGGGTTCCACTGGTATAAGTTGGAGTAACCCCAGCACTAGACTCAGTGATACCATCTGCTGTTCCAGAAACAAAATCAGTAGGAATATATGAACCGAAAGAACAGGTTTCGTTATTTCTCCACAGGTATTCTGTTAATCCTTTAATACCGTCAATAGTCTCTAACGTATTTCCTAGATATAAAGAATTTAAAGAGCTAAGAACATAACTCGATGGAGAATAATCTAACCCTCCATCGGCAGATGTATTTAAGAAATACATCCATCCTAAAGTATCTACTAAATGATTATGAACACTACTAGCATTTACATCCCCTGTTAGTGCTGAAAGCGTTGTCATATTCGCCTGAAGCGGATCCACCTGAGTAAGACTCGGAGGTATAATCATGGGAAGAAGTGTCCCAGACAAATAGGTGGCGAACTCTGCGCTAGTATCGTAGTTTGCTAAAGTAGTGCTTAAAGGCAAAAGAATCTTGCTTTCAAACAAGAAGGGATTAATCTTAGTTAACTCATTTTGTTTAACAAAGTACTGGGATATTCCACTGATATTCCCTAAAGCACTTGTTTGGCTATTAGCCACTCCCGATAGAGGTATAACATTAGAAATTCGGGACGCAACATTAAGGTGGGAATTAATAACCTGAGAAAGGGGGTTTACCTCGGTTCCACTTAATGATAAATCTTCCGTCTTATACACCTCGGGGGTGATAAGTTCTACTAGATCTACAAAGTTAGTCTTGTAGTATTTTCTAGGATTTGGTGTGTACTTGCTATCGCCCATTAGTCTAGTAATTCTACATTAATTGTTAAGTTATTCAACTGAACAATTTCATTAAAATCAATTGAGATATCTTGTTCAATGTTATCTATAGTTGAGTATCGAACTTCATCAACCTCAAAGATTTGTCTGTTCATTTGAGCCACATTAAAATCTTCTCCGAACTCTTTATTATCTACATTCATATATGTTAGGATCTTATCTCTAACTCTCGCTTTAATTTGATCCTGGTTTTCTTCCTCTTCTCTATCAATCCGAATTGTGGTAATTAAATCTAAAGTTCTAATAAGCCCATCAACAATAACCACATCGTCTGTTGCCATCTTCTTCTTGTTAATAGCAGTTAGTAATTGAGTTTTAAAGTTTGTCGTAGCTCGTTGTAATTGAAAATCAGAAGCTTTTTCAAGAACATAAATATCAACTACATTAGCAGAAGAATAAGCTCGTCGAGTAGCTGCTGTAGCCTTACCAATTGTACCAAAGGTGCTAATAAACGTATTAGCGAACACAGAATAATCCTCTAAAGTAACTAAACGATCCTGCCTTCTAAAATTTAGTGGAGCATATCGTTTAGCATGGTCTAAAGTCTCGGCATTTGAGCCTCCTGTACCTTTAGAAGTATTTGTTATATTTACAGAAATAGCACCGTCAAGAGTCCCAGCAAGAGTATTATCAATAGTATTCTTTCCTATGTTCCCTCGGGTTCCTCCCCCCACTCTATAAAAGACATAATAATTAGAGGTGTCATCTGGAGAAACTCCTACACTGCCGTCCCCGAAAACTATGGTCGCTTTGTAATCATCGTCGTAAACTACTTCAAAAATCTTATCAGAAGATCCAGAAGCGAAAAACACATTAGGTACTTCAACAAAGGCTCCGTTCTTGGTCGCATTAGGCCCATCAGTATAAACCTGAACGCTTCCCTCTACAACAGGACTTTGTGTAAGTTTAATAGTTTTAACACCTTCAGTGGCTGCGAAACTTCCTGTATCTTTTACTAATGTACCTTCTTGTAAAACTACATTTTCAAATATTTTATTATCAGCACCAATAGTTTCAGTATAATGAAGTTCAACATTACCAGTACTATTAACTGTATCAACAAGCCCATTAACAACTTTATATAATGTATAAGTTAAAACTCCTCCATCTTCAGGAGAGACAGTTTCAATTATTCTATTTTGTGCGCCAATAGTTAAAGTTCTCTTCGCGCCTACAGAGGTTAGTGCTGTCGGAGAAGTAATCTTCGCATCAGTCGCAGCAGAAAGAGGACCCTTCATACGAATTCCAATTAACTGCAATAGCTTCTTAACGCTAGGTCGTTGTGTTGCAGTGGCTAGAAAGTTCTCATTAGCAAGCATATCAGCCTTCATAGACATAACAGATCCCATGTAGGCTACAAGCTCTAAGAACATCATTCCTAAATCAGATTCTACAAAATACTTATAATCTCTAGGATAAACTGCCTTAGCATAATCAATTAGAGAATTACGAAGAGTAAGAAAATCAGTAGCAGCAAAGTTAATAAGAGAAGGTCTCTTTACTACAGGGACTTCTGCTAACTTCATAAAGTCCGATGCAATGGTTCCAGAAAAGTTCATGATATGTTTACCTCAACATCAAATGTTTCTAAATCAGCAGTATCTAATTTTAATGATAAAACCACTTTAAGGGAGTTTCCTCCTGCTGGTCCTGCTTCTCCCATAGGAAAAACAGCTAATTTTCCTATGTGGGCTCCTACAATATAATTCTTAAATGAGTATTGAATCTCCCTCTTAATTGATTCAAAAGTAGATTCATCTAATGGTTGAAAAAGATACTTTCGTAGATTGCACCCAAAATTGGGAAGCATAACTCGCTCTCCCCTCTCTGTTAAAAGTAACTGCTTAACTGCTTCTTTTATCATAACAACACCAGATCGCTTTGAAAAGAAGCCCCCTCCCGAAGTAGATCCCAGGGGGAAGGATAGCCCGTAAACCTCTTGCTTCTGCGAGGTTGGTCCTTGCTTCATATACCTAGGAGGTATTCTTCCAAAAACCGAAACTGTTTGGTTAGCTGCCATTAGGTAATAATATTCTTGAAGAAGCCTTCTTGGGCTTTATAGTTTTTTAAAACTTCTGCATTATCTAGGGCTCTAGAGTAAAATTTTAAGCTTCCTATGTGACCACGCAATCCGCTTGTTACTCCTGATCTATTCCCTCCTAGGAAGTTGCCGTGCTGGTACATACCATCCGTGTATCCTCCACCAACAATCCAAGGAGTATAGAAGGTATTTAGGAGAGGACCTTGTTTTAGTACCGTAGGACCATCCACCGTAGTAGAGGAGTATTGGAAACTATTATCTTTCTTAAAGGAAGGCAAACTTGGTGCAACTTGGGGGTCTACCCCAAATACAGTAGAAATAGCAGACGTAGCCACTAATGAACCATCAGCAAAAAGTTTAATTGTGTCTGTAGTAGGATCACAGGATATATCAATAAGAACGAATTGAGAAGATACATTGCCGAAGGCTGTGGCAGAAAGGTCCACTTTCATTTTATAGAAAGTTTCATAATCCTGACAATCATCATTATTAATCCAAGAGGCTGAGGAGAGGTCTCTAGCTTGGGTTGGGGCTATGAAGAAACTTAAAGAGGAGGCTGGGTCGTTATCGTAATTATTATTGCTGTAAGCTGCGGAGGCTTGGGTAATTCTTCTATCTCTAGTAAAGCCACAAACCATTCCTCGCACAAACTGATCACCTCGTCTATTTTCTAAGAAATCCAGATCCCGTGCCGTTGCTGTGTGATCTATAGCAGAAGCTCCTGATGCTGCGCCAACATTCTCACTAGCTAATATTACCTTTGTAAGCGCAGATGCTGTAGAACTGAGCCAACCAACTCCTCCGTCCATAATATCAGGAACATGAGCCCAGCACTCCATAGTAAACCCACTTGGCGAATAAGTTAGATCCTGGAACTCTTTAGTGTCGGGGAGCTTTGCATAAGATCCTAGTGCTGATGCTGCTGCGGGATCACTAGATTTATTTTTAACAATACCTTCTAAATAAGGGATGCCTAGACCAGAGACAAACATAGTTTTTTTAGAAGACCCAACTAACTGAGCATTGTTATACATATTCTCCGTAGCACAGTTGGTTACTGGGAACGCAATAGAGGATGGTAACTCTAAATCAGTCTCCAAGAAGTTGTATATGGCAAAGAGATTATCATTTACAATCTGATCATTTAAAGATAGTACAGTTCCTGCGTTTGCGGAGGATGGAGAATAAAGAATAGATCCTTTTCCTACAGTAGGAACATTCAGATGTCCAATCGAGAGAGAAGGAGGTTTTGCACTTGTCTTAGCAAACTTAGCATCAATAGGTAAAACAATACCTACAACATCTGCTTGTTTGAAAATTAAAGAATTTTGTTTTTCAAAATCTACTGATAGATCATAATCAGCTAAATAAGAGAAATCATTAATTGGAACCTCCCCAGGAGCAAACCTAGGACCAGCCAAATCTCCATAAATTTGGGGGGCTTTTACAGCAACCTCAATCTGCTTCTTTCTTCTATTTATTTTATTATTATGATTAGCAATTTCAGAGATAATTAAGTTTCTCTGGTTAGTTACAATTGAAGAGTCTTCTCCGTAATCAGCGATAAAGGTATATAAATCAGAAGACAAGTTATACACTTGCTTATTTCTTTGTTGTTTAAGGACTGAGAGGAAGTGATCCTCGTCATAATACATCTGGAGTCCTTGGCTATCATCAATTCTATCTATATCAAAAATGTTATCTGTAAACTTATTTAACGCTTTGATTGAGACCGCTTCACCCTTTCCTCCAAGGTTAGGATCGTAATCATATTTCCATTGATCCCCAATAGGAACTATTCCCGAAATAGCTAGAAATACGGGATCCAAACCACCAGACTGAGAATCATAATAAAGACCATCAGAGGTTAGTACATACTGTCCTGTAGCAGTTTTCGGGGGTCCATAAGTAAGTCTAAAGACTTCTTGTTCATCACTCCCAACTTCAGGATCTTCCAAAGGACTTCTAGGAAAAGTAGTTTGGTTTAAGAAGGGATCTAATTCTGTTGAATCAAGTAGCTTGGGCTCTAATGAGGGGTCTGCAACCCTTTCCTTGATGATATCATTGATTTCATCAAGCTTACTATTGCATTGAGAAATAAAGTTTGCCGCTGAAGCGAGTCGAGCTTTATCTCCTGAATACATAGAAGCAAAGAGTTCATTGGCTTCTGCTGAAGGAAGGGTAGCTCTCTCGTCAGCAGAGTTCCCTGATTGGTAGGATTGGAGGTCGTTCCACTTCTGAAGACAATCAGTGATCGCATCAATTTGATTTGTTATATCCGTATAGTTTTGGTATATTTGCGCTCCAAATGATGCAGCATATTGGAAGGCTCCTAAAAGACCAGAGAGGTTATCTTTTGTTTGGCTATCATCATTATCAATCCCCATCCAAGCAGTATCTGAGAAAAACTTAAATACTCCGTTCTCTGTATCAAATTCAATAATACCCGTATTCAACATCAGCTTCTTGAAGACCTCTTTGGTTATTTCATTAGCTTTCGATTTTCCCGCAGCTACATTTGATTGCATATTGCTTAATACAGAGCTTGGAAGCAGCTTCATAGCATCCTGGGCGATATTCAACATACAGCTAGGCATTCCATAAGCCATGCCCAGGGCCTGAATAGCTCCAGTCCCTGTTTGCCCCTGAACTTTTAAGAATGTTTCTAAATCAAATGATGCCATAATCGCCTCTTAGTATGTAGTAACTCCCTCATCTCCGTAATAACTTTGTCCACCCTGCGTGATGGGTGGGGTTGGTCCTGCTCCATTTGCCAAGTTTATTTTACCAGCATCAATATTTACGGTTGGTCCTGCTTGTACCTCTAAGTTTTGACCAGTTTTAATGCTGAAGTTATCGTTAGATTCCATCCTAATCGCTTGTCCTGCCTTCAGGTCAATATTTCCCCCTGCATCTAAACGAATATCCCCCTTTGTTTTAATGACAATAGCCCCACCAGTACCGTTAGTTTCAATCTGAATTAGTTGGTTGTTTCCTGCACTATCTAAACACTCAATAAAGATTCGTCCTGCTTCCGCTTGAGTGAACACATTGACATCCTTCCACTTACTCTGAACATTTACATTTCCTGCTTTATTGGGTTCACCTTCAGCAGCATTAACTCCTGTTGAGTTGTTGAGAAGCTGAAGTTCCCTACCGTCCCTAACCAAAATATCGGTCTGAGATTCTGTATTAATATACTTTTGAGGGCCAACGCTCTCAACCTGAATAGATCTAGCAGCCACACTATTATTTTGCGGGTTATCAGCTAAAGTGATTTTACTACCATTACCAGAGTCTAAAATAATAGAGTCGATGCCTGGGGCATCAGAAAGAGTAACTGTCTTATTTACGTTTGATCTAATTTCTGTCTTCTTGTTAATGAATCCAGGATTATAATCCTCACTTACGATAATGCCTCCACCTTGTGGTCCTGTAAGTTGGACTGCCATGGGCTCCCCTCTTGCCCTGTAGAGGTTCGGGTTGGCTCTCTCTAGAGGATATAGGCTATCATCGGCAAGTGCCGCTCCTTCGACTTGGAGGGGCTCTGGGGCGAAGGTGGCTCCTAGGTAGTACCAGTCTTCAGAGCTTCCTGGTTTACAAACCAAGACTTGAGTTCCTACTTGAGGAATACCTATAAAAGCTCCTGCTCCATTGGAGGCATAAGGACTAGTATACCAAACTCTTTTCTCCTCATTCCCTAACTCAAAAATTCTAGCTAAGAACGATCCGCTTCGACTTGCATCGGATCTATCCCTAACTTCTGCTAATGAAATTATCTGGCTCATTCGGTAGTCTCCTCTTCTTTAAACTTAGGGGCATTCTTTACAAGGTTAAATTCAGAAGTAGCAGTACTTGTATTAATAATATGTTTGAATCCCATTATCTTATAAAGACCGCTAAAGAAGGAATTCAATAAAGTTTTTTCAGCATCAACAGATTGCTTTATAGGAGCATCTTGAGCAAAAACTATACAAGGAGAAGACATATGATGAATATTTGATACATGAAAAAGGGGCAAAGTTTTTATACTCATTTGAAGAGCCTGTCTATACATATTTTCCATCATATCAGTCATCACTGATTGGGGGTTTCCAGGTAATAGTTGGTCAATTGCGATATACCCCCTAAGATCCTCATCGTCTCCTCCTTCCGCTTTCTCTAATACCGCAGCAACAGCATTAGCAGCCTCTAATGGATCTTGGACTTTAAGCTCTCTCATAAGCTCTATGGACACATTCCCTTTTAAGTCTTCTATTAACTCTTTTCTATTATCTGCTCCTAAAACAAAATTCTTTTGTTTTAAATAGGCAACCGCAGCACCAACAGTGCGAATAGGAAGAGTTCCTGTGCCGATAGGTAAGACCCCCTCTGCAACTGCCGAGGCTTTTCTTGTGACCATCTTTGAAAATCCTGCCTTTAGTTGTGCAAAATAAACTCCTCCAAATTTAAAATTCATATCTAGAATATTAGGATTTGTTGTATTGTATCTAAAAATAGGAACTCCTTGTTTCTTTATATAATCTAGTTCTGTGTTGGTAAATTCTTTATCAGAGTACCCAAAGGTATCAGGGATATCAGAAATGTCTCCAAAGGATCCTGCTCCTGTAATAGGAGGAAATGCAATTTCTCTTACCGCTTTATTATAGCTCTTATTAGTTAGGATAATTGCATCTAGTGGGTGGAGAGGAATTGCTTTAACTGCACCAATAATACCTGCTTTATAAATTTCAGATTGTTCTTTGGCTTTCTTTTCAAGGGAAGCGATATTAAAGGAAGATGCATCTGCGTTAAGACTTGGGGCAAGGATATTTTTAGCAAAAAAGTACCCCGCTTCTGTGCCTGCGTATGAGGCTTGTTTTTCAAACTTATTCTGATTGGTTTGGGCTAAAGCAGCAGCCGATTCATACTCTTGTATATTTTTAAACTTGTTATCTAGATCAATCTTGCCATAGAGATACTTCTGAATCAATGCTTGGTCCCCGATAATAACTGCTTCTTTTTGTGTATTAAATTCTCTGTAACCACCAAAGGTAGGAAACTTGTGTGTGGGGAGGGTTTTATTACTGCCTCCCCAAAAGTCCAAAAGCTTTATATCTGTCTCATTAAATATACCTAAGTGTATTTGGTATTCTTCTTCAGCATTCTTATTAATCTTGTTAATAATCGTATTAACAACATCCATATGATTTGGAATACCTTTATTACTAGCTTTTTGAGCTATAGCATAAAAATCATGTACATCAAAATATTGTGCAAACCTCTCGTCAGCAGTTGTAGCCTTTTCATACTCTTGAAATGCTGATATCGTGTGCGAAGGAGTAGCTTTTAAATCTCCTGAACTATTAGCATAGTCTCTAAGAACCTGATGAAGTTCTAATCCAAAGGAACTTAAGAAGTTAGACATGAAGTTTTCTTTATATCCTAAATCTCCTAACTCTTTACTATATTGGTACTTTACTAGATCTGCGATGAATGCCCCTTCTAAAGTGGCACTAGAGGAGTCTAATATCTCCACCCCAGAAGCATCAACAGCCTTCTTTAGTTTTCCCATAGCCCCTCTTGCATTTTTAATACTATCATTAATCCACTGTCTACAAGTAACATTAATATTTGGAAGAAGAATAATTACATTTGGATTTCCTGTTGCTTTTTGAACATAGCTTCTTAGAGCGTCAACAACTATAGAATGAAAATCAAATTCTCCTAACTCGGAAGATACCTCGTCTAGTCCTATCTTTTTTAAAGCATCTGTAATATCAGTTCTATTTTTATAGGCAGTTTCAACTACCCCCTCAATACCAGCAACAGCGAGGTCCTCTAAACCTAAGTAGGTAAGGGGATCATAAGCTCGTTCATTTTTTATTATTTTAGTAAATTCGATAGGTTTGGAGATTCCTGAGTATCGTTGGGTTAATCCAGCTAAGTCTAAATCTACTTTCTCATTAGAGGCTCCCCTTCTTTGGCTTAATTGAACTGATCTTTCGGTAGGAGTTAGTGTTAAAGTAATTTTTCTAGCCCCCTTCACGGTAATATCAGCCCCAGTCAATATTGTTCGATGAGGGCCTGACCAAAGATCTAATTTGTTGCCTGATCCATAAGCTACATAAAATTCTTTTTCTCCATAATGCTGCTCCATTTCTTTTTGAAGCTCTGAGAAATATTGCTTATCGTAAAGCAGTTGGCTTTGTTTTACATCTTTACTTACCCCATCTGCAATTGGATCTTTAACATCTGAAGAGTCTTTAGTATCAGCTTTCCCTTGTTTTTCATAAGTAAACTTATTATAAGCTTCTGTGTTATAACTAAATCCAGCGATGTTTCTAGTTATACTATCAGACATAAATCTACGCTCAAACTCTCCTTTAGGATCAATAAAAACTAGCGTCATTTTCATACCTTTTCCTATACCCATGGTATGTTCAAAAGAAACAAAATTCGGATTTGATTCGTTATCAAAAAGAAGAACATCATCTAGATCTCCCTTTTTGGTTAACCCTTGGATTAAACTCTTATAGGTCGCTCCGTCTGTAAAGAGCCGATCCATTACCTCTCTATTGAAGCCAATAATTACATTCGCTGTGGGGACTCTCATTACAATTTAGGAATAATAATTCTTTGGTTTTGTGTAAACCCTTCACCTGGGTCAGAGATACCGTTTACCAGCATTAGAAGCCACCAATTTTTGGGACTGCCATAAAAAACATTAGAGATTAGGTCTGGGCGATGCTCATAACCAACAGGAACATAACCAATCTCATACTCATATGCGTTTCCTAAGTTTGCTAATATATGATCAAACTTAGGAGTATTCAGAATAGTTGTTGTGGTCACACCCCTATGCAAAACTTGATTATAATCTAAACTATAAGGTCCTCTATTTTTTCCTAAAGATGCCACTACAGTCCTCCGTATCCTGGATCCATGCTATGCGTATCACCCAACACAACGGCTTCCCATCCCGCTAAATTATCTTTCTTAATAATGTCGGCAGTATCAAACTCTCCAAAGTCTCCAGTGCGTATTTCCTCTAACTTCATAGTAACTTTTAGTTGACGGGGTAGTAAAGTATCTAAATCATACCCTGCTGCTTCATTATAGTCAATTGTGTAGTTCGTACATATACAAGGAATATCTTGATAAAGAATGCCATGTCTTAACCTTAATACAGGAGGACCGTAAAGGGGGTTTTTAGAATTATTTACTACACTAGATCTCACAATATTTGTCCAATAAATAATAAGATCAATAATTCTATACTTTATTTGTTTTTGTTGATTGTCATCAAGAATTTTAGTTGGAATAGTAGGATCTTCATCTACAACGGTCCTATTTAGGACAAAAGGACTTATCTCATCTCCTACAATTCCATAACTATCCGTAAACTCCCTTCTTTCCTCAACGGTCATGCCTTGTAATGCCCAATCTGAAGTTAAAACTTGTTTTGCTGATTCTGTAGCTTGTTCCTTTGTATATTTAGTCCCAAGCTCAAAAGCCATTCCCTTTGGTGCAGAGTCTGCCTTATATGGTTTTAAAAACTTTTCTTTTTCAGAGTCTACATTCATTGGATCTTTTTCATACTTAACAAACTGGTCCAACGAAACTCCTGGGTGATCGTCTAAGATGTGCGGCAACGTCATATTGAAAGATAAAGTAAGATTGCGGGAGTCGGCTCCCAGATAACTGTACAAATTACTTGATCTAGAGATCAAAGAATACTTTTGATACTTTGCTTTCTTATTTTCTTTAATACTAACATTTTCGAAGAAGGGTAGCTCAATAACATAAAAATCACTACCCTGTGTTGGTACAGGGAAGTAAAACATGAGCTTTGATCTTTGGGGTAATGCTCTATCAACTATGTGTCTATTTGTCATTATTTATCCGTAAGGTCTGTATGGGAGCCTCCTGCGACTGCCTCTGCGGCTGCTTTTGCTCGTTGTAAGTTTGCTTCTCTTAGCTCCTCTAGCATCTCTTCTGCGGTGGTGTCTCTTCCAACCCCAAGGATACCTTCAATGCTTCGTCCAAGCATATTAGCTGTTTGATCTAAGAACTCTGGGGTTGTAGCTATTTCAGGAGTTTTTGCATTAATCTCCTCTAAGTTTTTTTTGCTCTCTTCAGCAAGACCTAGATTTTTCCTATCTAGTGCTAATCTCTCGTCAAAAGACATCTTCACTTCGTCTGCTTTTTTTGCGTCTGCGCCTATAGCTTTTTCTTGTGTTTTTTTCGCCTCGTTAGTTAGTTTATACTGTGCGTCCGTAGTATTTTGGAGTTTTTTTAGATCGTTTTTTTGCTCCCTGAGGATTCTTTCAAACTCTAGAATTGCCGCATTGCCAGTTTGCATATTGCCCGACTTATCTCTTCGCTCTTTTTGAAACTCGATAGCCTTTCTTGTTTTCTCCATATCCGCTTCTTTAGCTGAAATAGCTTCTAAGCGTGTCATTGCTCTAGTTGTGGACTCGACTACTTTAGCAGATTCTTTAAGACTTTCTCCAAAATCTCCAAGGAACCCACCAATAAGGGGCAAATCATTAAATTTCAGAAGTATACTACCTAACATATCTTTGAACGCATTAAAGGTCTTTGATAGCACCCCTACTACTGTATCCCAAATTTTGAACTTCTCGTTTAATTTGAAAATAACGTAGCCGAGAGCTACGAAGGGTGCTGCGATTGCTATAACTGGTAGAAGAAGCAATGCGAGTTTTATGGCTAATAGTCCAAAACTAACAATAATAGGTGGTAAGATGGTGGCTGCTATTAGAATAAGCTTTGCTGTTATTAGTGTTAACGCTAGTGTAAAACCTATTTTAATAATCGCTATATTTTCTGTAATGGCATCTTTAATAGCATAGAACTTTTGTTTTACTGTATCAACTACCCCTGTTAACCCTCCCATCTGAACATATAAATCTTTAGCTCGTTCGACTAAGAAACTAATAGCGTCTTTCATAGCCCCTCCAATAACTATAGCTATAGACTTAAATATTGGAAAAAATTCAAGCAATGCTTTTTGAAGAGGTATCATAATTTCATCTTTAATAACACCTAATTGATCTCCAAAAGCCGCAGCTTGTTCACCTTCTTCTGCTGTTCTCTTTCCAAATGCGTCCTGAACAGCAGTGAGTTGGATAGCTGAATCACCAAAAATTTCAGAAGCCACACCAACTTTAAAGAAACCATCACTAGCATCTCCAACAACATCTTTAAAAGTTCCTGAAGCTTTCGCTATAGCGTCTTTTAAGATTTTCTGGGCTTCAGCGGAACTCTTTGCGGCAGAAAGCTGTTCTCTTACATTTCCAATGCCTAGCTTAGTTAATTTTTCATAACCATCCATGCTAGTATCCATGATCATACTCATGACACTATCCATGGGACCCTTCATCGAAGGGCCTAATTCAGCGGTTAGTGTGGTAAATGCCTTAGTAACCTCAGTACCCATACCTGCTAGTTTTTGGGCAGGAAATGATTTAGCTAAGGTATCAATAGCACCAACCAAAAGATCGGTACTAACCTGCCAAGTTGCCCCTAACTCTGGTAGTCCTGCTGCTAGATTATTCGTAGCATCCCTGGAAGTATCGAGAGTCATTTCCATCTGAGCAAAAACTTTAGCGGTTTTAGCCGACTGGGTTCCTGTTAATCGTTGTTGGTTAACAAGCCTAGCAATCCCTGCGGTGTTCCCCTGAAGTCCAGCCTCCATACCAGCGATCCCAGCAGCAAAGCGTTGGTTCATATCCCCCCGTAAACCCTCCATTGTGCCACCAAGCTGATTGTTGGTTTGCTCAAAGGTCATACCTAAAGCTAAACTAGCTTTTTCAGCATTCATGGCAAAAGTCATGGCACCTTTAATCTGGGAGGTTAATCCCTCCATGGCTTTAGTTAAGCCACCTAGTACAAGATCTGATACTACCATTATGCTATTTTCCTAATTCGTCTGAGGGGTCCATAAATATTAGACATTATATATGTTCTGTAATTATCTTCGGGGAGTTCCTTATTTTTATATAGAGTTTCTAGAGAATCTGGTGAATAATCTCCACCCTCAGGTATCTTAAACCCTGTTAATAGCTTATTTCCTGTTGCAGCATCTCTGGTAATAGGTTCAGTAAGCAAAAACAACCTCTCGGCCCTACTCCCCTTCCCTACCCCTAGCTTGTATCTAAAGAATAATACATCCCCTGGGTCTGCGCAGGAGTCCGATTTAGGGACCATAGACACATCCATAGATGGATCTGCTCCAACAGATTTTAAAAAATCCTGAATTTGTTTTGAAAATTTAGCCATGCTCTTATATTATATATAAATATTAAGTTTAAACCATGAGTGATAACCTAGACATAGAGATTATAGATTTTCTTGATTTGATAAATGAGACACTTAGTTACTCATTCATAGAAAAATGGAGACATAAGTATTCTGAAAAGTTTGTTAAGCATTTCCAGTTGAAGGTTCTGGATGCTATGAATAAACAGAAGCCAATCAAGCTTGAGATGCTTTATAATTATCTAACTAAGAAGTGTAAGTATTCACCAGATCAGGTGACTAACTTCTTTAGGTCGATAGAGATAGATATCTATCACCCTTTTATATATGGTACTTACCCTAAGACTTCTTCTTCTTCTTAGCTTTTAATTCTTCTATCGTTTTCTGTACCTCATGCATGGTACAGAATTCAGGGCAAGCAGTCTTGTAGGCACACCAGTTACAGAACTCGTTCCTGTTAGACCTCATCTCATCTTTCTTCTTCTTACGGATCTTCCAGACCTCATCTACGATCTTGCGTAAGTGAGCATTGATTTGAGGCACAGAGTACTGTACATGGACGAAGTTATTGGTTAGTGGGTAGTAATGTGCAGCCACGATCTTAGAGATGGGAACCTCGTACAGCTTACTAATAGCGTACACATAACCTTTTAGTTGGGTATCTTGATAAAGCTCAACTTTAGTCTTTTCCCTCTTAGAAGTCTTATAGTCGATAATAAGATATCCACCATCGTCACCCTTAATCACTCGGTCAATAATACCGTTCAAGGTGATATCGTCCTTTACGGGGACTTCGAAGACTACCTCGGTCCCTACGGTCTCTCCCAACTTTGCATTGAACTTAAGAAAATTGTCAATACATCTTAAATCCTTGCCCTCATACTTCTTTGATACCTTGTATGAGCCCTTCACCTCTTCAGCGATCAACAGCATCTCATCTTGAGTCTTTGCGTTCACCCCGTCCTCTAGGACCTTGTGGATATAAGACCCAAAGTGAAGAGCTTCGGTGTTGGTCTCAGGAGGTTCAGGAAGACGCTCAACATACCGATAACGGTATTTCAGTTGGCATTGTTTAAATGTCTGGAACTTAGATTCGGAAATTGTTTTTATGTACATAATAGCACCTCAGTTTATTAGAGACTATATTACGCAGAACTTCAGGGATATTGGCAAACTCTCTGCTAGTGGGCGTGAGTTTATCATGGAGTCCTTGTTCGTGAATAACGACTGGAAGAAGCACATGAGCGTCAATGTAGATAGTGGTATGTGGCAGTGCTTTAAGACAGGAAGATCAGGAAACTTCACCAGACTTTATTCAGAAGTAGAAGGTGTTCCTTATTTCAGGGCTCAACGAGATCTTATTATTAAGAACTTTGAATTCCTTGGTGAGGAGGTCCCCGAATTAGATAGACCTGAAAATCAACTAGAGCTAGACACAAGCAAACTAGTTCCCATTAATTTAGAGTCTGGAAACTCGGATGACAAAAAAGAATTAGATGCTTGGAGCTTTTTGTTTGGTAGAGCCTTGTTTAGTCTTAACGAAGAAGAAGCTGCTCCCTTTTACTTATGTACTGACGGAAGATTTAAAGATCGGATTATTATTCCATTCAAAAGTGATGAAGGGGTGGTTTACTACTTCCAGGGCAGGGCATTGTATGATATGTCTCCTAAGTACTTGAACCCTTCTACAGAGATTGCTCCCAAACCTTCTGATATCCTGTATCCCTACTCTGAGAACATGGATCACCTAGTTGTCTGTGAGGGGCCTCTAGATGCTCGCTCCTTGCAACTTCAAGGAGTAAACGCTACAGCTACCATCGGAAGCTCTATTAGCCTACGACAAGCAGAGATTTTGTCTACCTTCAAGGGGAAGATTATTCTAGGTTATGACAATGACGATGCTGGTCAACGAGGGGTTAGCAAATTTGATAGAACCAGAAAAGAATTGAGGATGGAAGGCTTTGAGGTCTGTCCCCCACCCTCAGGGTTTAAAGACTGGAACGAGGCTCATGTGGCAGATGAAGACTTATTCCAATGGGTTACGGAAAAGACCACTTCCTACGATTTCGAGTATCAGATTAGTAATCAACTAAATTTTGATTAAAGGTCGGACACTGTGTTTCACAAGCCATTAGCACTTGAGCAACATGGGAACCTATGGTAGCTGAAGTATCATATGTGGGATTATATGCTCCTGGCAGCTTTCCAACAACAACATTTGATGTTTGTTGGCAGTTTGATTCTTTATCAGTATTAAGAACCCATTTTCTGCGGGTATAGCCAACAGCACTAGTAGTGAAAGTTCCAGAAAGACCTAATCCTCCAGTACTACTATCACTAAATAGCTGCAATCCTTGTCTTTGGTACAGCCCACTACAATAGGAAGCTTTTTCAAGTTCTTCCACTACCTGAACTGAGAAGTTAACATCCACATAACTATAAAGAACCTGAGGACAACCAGAAGCAACACCGTTAGATAAAGTAGGTGCAGTATCATAAACAAAGACCCTCTTCCACATCCCGTTGCCTACTTGTGTGTGGGTGTGCCAATCTGCAAAGTCGCAAGAACTAGTGTCTCCAGAAGTGTTTAGCCCCGTTCCTGGGGCTCCCGCAATAGCTGTGGGGTTTAGTGTGGATACCATAATATTTTTCCTCTAACATATCTAGGCTATCTCCTAGATGTTTTTTAAAAAATATTATCTAAATTCAAGTAATCGTAAAATAGAACGGAGGAGTTACGAAGTCTTGAGTTAGATAAGAATATGAAGCCTTGATCCAATATGTTCCCGCACCTTTCTGAGCAACACCAGCCGCAGCAGTTGTATCGTAAGTATAAAGGATTGTGTTATCTGTCGTAAGTGTAGCACCAGCATCAGCTACAACGCTAGTCCACGGAGCCTGATTAACAGCATCATCATTAACTTTACTGATAGAAATTGTAGGATTAGTGATTGGATAATCCTTCAAGATATTCTTGGTTTCTTCTGAAAGAGTACTATTCTGAACCGTAATATCAGTCGTAATTTTCATATCAATTTTTTCACCATAACGAAGCTTCTTGTTGAGAAGTTTGTTACGAGTAGTAATCAGAAGTGGTTCTGTGATCGTAGTGAAGGTATCGTTATAGAGACTGAAGTTATTAATAAAGAGTTGATACTCAGAGGTATCAAAAAGTTTTACAGTCCAAACATCAATGTAGTCCTGAACAGAGGAAGCAGCGTTGGCTACTGTAATTCCGTTATTAAAAGGATATCTAATATTGTAACCACCTGACAAACTGGTATTACCATCTAGAACAGCAACATAGTCTCCAACACCTACTCGGTAAATCCCACTTGCTTGAGAACCAGGAGTGTAAAGAGTTGATGAAACCCACAACGGATCAAGCAAGTTCTCACTAGTGGTATACCCAGCAGTTCCATCATGAATATCTGGAGCAGCCCCACCAGAAACCCCAAAGTTCATTAAAACTACAGAAGTAGCATCACTTTTGATTAACCCATCGTCAGTATCAACAATAGAGCTAGGGGAAGCATTAGATAACTTAGCAAAGATAGTGCAAGCACTAATATCGTAAGGATCAATAAATTCACCGTTATTAATAAATAGCGTTCTAACTGCTACTTTTCCACCCACGCTCGGGCGGTTAAATCTATCAACTAGCGTTACTCCGTTTAATTGCATCTTGTTCTCTCTCTAGATCTTCTCTTAGTAATTTTAAGAATATGGTTCTCTCTGTACGAGTCATAGTTTTTACATCGGAATATGTAAAATGCGCTCGTTTCACAAGTATATAGGCTTCTAGAAGAAGAGAATCGACATCAATTACTTCATCTAGTTCACATCGAAAAAATTTGCGTCAATTGGCAGATCTACGACCGACACCCCTCCGCAGTCCTTACAAATAAATTTAATCTTAGTGTCAACACCATATTCGGACTTTATAGCATTTAAGATGGTTCTAACATCTTTGAGAGGAAGTTTATCCATCACTGCGGAAATAATGGACTTATCAGTATGTCCTTCGATCTCTGTCACAAACCGCCATAATTGATCTAGGGCCTGTTCTGTATCCATGAAAAGTCTTTCATCCTTCACTCTAGGTTGTCTAACTTTAATTTCTTTTTTTGCAATTGGTAGCGTAAAAGTAATTGGATCCTCAAAATCATCAGGAACTGGGTTTACGTTAAGCTCAGAAAGCTTAACGGTTGTAGGGTTCTCAGCTTTACATTCTTGACATAAAAGGAGAGTATTGTAGTCATCACCATAGGAGATTTCTCTCAACTTCATAATTAAATAAAGCTTATCCATAGGAAGAAGATCCATTACTTTAATATTAGTAACACATCTCTGTAAAACTAGGTTTACTGGGTCATCATTCTTTTTAGCCCCTACAATAGCTTTCTCATCCTCAAAGGTCATGGGCCGCACGGTAATTGGCATATCCTCATCTTCTAAAGTATAGGCTCTACACTCAGAGGGTAGTTGTACCTCTAGTGCTGTGTCCGAGGGCACCTCTTTCAGTAGGTCCTCAATAATTTTCTGCTTTGCAGCGTCAGCATTTGGATCGTTTGTTATCATATATAAACTCCATTAAGGGATTATCTAAACTATAATAGTGTGATGAAGATCCATGTAGATACATTAAATTCACGCATCGAGACGGATAATCCCGAACTTCTTCGTGCCCTATACGAGCGATACTCCTTTAAAATTCCAGGAGCAGAGTACTCGGCTGCCTACAAAAGAAGGCAGTGGGATGGAAAAACACACTTTATTTCTAGATCAGGTGTTTTTAAATCAGGACTATTATGTAGTATTCTTGAAGATTTAAAGAAGATTGAGTGTGAACCAGAGATAGTAAACAATACTTGGAAGATATTAGTACCTGAAGATTTTTCTCCCCAGGACCACCAAATAGATGGATTTAAGTACTATGACTACCAACAAGAGCTTATTGCTCTTGGCCTTCAAAATAAGCGCGGTATAATCCAATCCCCTACAGGTTCAGGTAAAACTTTAATTATGGCTGGGTTAATTAAAGCTTTAGCGGGACGAAAAATGGTTATTCTTTTCAATGCAAAACAATTACTCACACAAACTTATAAATTTCTTACTGACGATTGCGGAATTGATAATGTTGGCCTATGTTATGGTGAAGGTTATATTTACGGGGATATTATGCTTTGTACGATCCAAAGTATTGAAAAGATTCTCGATACACATCTGGAAGAAACTGAAGTGCTGATGGTGGATGAGTGTCATGAATTTGCTAACGGAAAAACTACACTAGCAGCCCTAAAAAGTTTTCCAAAGGCTTTGTATCGTCTAGGATTTACTGCTACGCCTCCGAATGATCCCATCCCAAGGTATAACTTAGAAGGAACCCTAGGCAGCACTCTACAAGTTGTAAACACTGCTGATCTGGTAGACTCTGGGAAACTCACAAAACCAATTATTCAAGTAATTCAAAGACCTTATTCTGCGAGTGGATTAGATGAAGACATGTCTTATTTGGATGTTTACGAAGAATATATTGTAAACAATGAAGAAAGAAACAACAAAGTAAAGGAGATTGTAAATGACATCAAAAAACAAAACAAGCGAGCCCGTATCCTTATTCTTACCAAGTCGCTTGATCACGGAAGAGCCTTGGAAGACTTACTTGGGGGACAGTGCGAATTCCTGGAAGGGGCTAATTCGGTCGGAGAGAGGTATAACGCTATATCTAGATTCAGAGGATGCGGAGATTCTAGTATCCTCATTGGCACTAAAATCCTCCAAACGGGGATTAACATTGAGGAAATAACCCACTTTATTAATGCACGGGGTATGAAATCAGAGATAGCCACTCTTCAAGCTCTTGGGAGAGCATTAAGACGGCACGACAGTAAAGAAGTAGTATATATCTATGATTTCCTAGATCAAGAAAAATACCTAAGAGAACACTCCCTTTCCAGGAAGCGTCACTATGAAAAAGAGGGACATACTGTTAAAGTATGTTAAATCAAAAATGAAAACAAGACAATCAATAGAAAAGCAAGTATTTCAAATGTCAGAAGATGATCGAAATAATCTCCTGACATTAATTGAAGATATTAAACAAATTATAGATAAAAAAATGATTAGTGAAGCCACCCTCACTAAACTAACAAATACTATAACCGTCCTAGGGTCTCTTAAAGATAATTATATGTGGCGACTACTTAGGGCTGCTAAACAGAACCACATGCTAGATTAGCTTTTCTTTTCACAGCAGTCTTCGCTTAAAACGACCTTTTCTGCTTTGCCCTTCCTAGCCTTCGGCATTCCCTCTGTACGGGATCCCCAGTCAGAGCGGTCCATACCACGCATTCTCTCCATGATTGCACCACGGGCTCTCTCAGGGCCTCTACGGGACTGTCTGAGGTCGTTAGCCTTGGCAAGGAATAAAAACCCAACCATAGCAAGTAAAATGTTCTCTTTCGTTAAATATTTCATATTAGTTCTCCAAGTTGGGAATTGTTATATCGGGGTTTCCCATTTTTAGTTTAAGACCCCAGTTTTCCATATCTCTCCTGGTCCACTGATCCTCCAGCTTCCCTTCCAACATATCCAGCTTATAATTGATACCACTAAGCTGAGTACTTATCCAGACCACCCCTCCACAGAGAGCAATAACCATACCTAATGGCATTAGTGTGTCCTTTGTTATAAATGTTTTTCTTTCTTGTGTCATTAGGTTTTTCCTTTAATTTATTCTCTTACAAGCGAATGTAGATCCCGCTCTCAAATTTGTAGTGGCATCAGCAGTAATCTGAATTCCAAGTTTATCCCCTGCCATTAAATACCCCATCCAATGAAGTCCAGCATCTGTTGGCTCCGCATTATTTCTCATTTGAAGAACTTTGGTAATTCGAGTAGTTTCTATACCCAAGGCACTAGTTTGCAGTTGTTGTGTAATTGTGGTTGGGTTAGTCGATCCTACGGGTAGAAAAAAACTACCATTAAAAATAATTTCATAATACCCAGTAGCTGCTATTAATATATGCTCTGGATAAGTGGGAACCCAAGTAATAAGTTCTGGGGATAGTTCATAAGAGGTAGTTGCAGGAGAATCCCCAGCGTCAGCAGCATTTCCACCAAAATAAAAGTCTGTTTGATCCACTGTAGACTGCTCGTCATCCGTTTGCTGAACATAAATCCAAGGAGCGGGAACGGGACAAGCACTTACTGTAATTGCAGATACTGTAGCAGCGGGAGCAGTACCTCCTAAACACTTTGTACTTGATACATCACCCCAAGTAGCGGCATTATCCCAATCCCCTGATTTACTTGTGACTGTAGACTCTGTACTATCCCAACCAGCAAAACCAGGAGCGGAAGGAACTTGAGCATCTAGAGTGGCTGTACTAGCTTCAACCGAACCTGACCAAACATTCAAGGCATCAGTACTAGTATCAAGATCAACTACACTGGTCTCCACATTTCCTGAAAAAGCATCTACAATACTAGACAACCCAGCAGTACTAGTCTCCATAGTACTAGAGAAAGTTTCAAAGGTACTAGATGCGTTTTCTAGGTCACTAGAAGCGTCAGTAATATAATCCCTAACCCTATTCCAGTCAGAATATCCTACTGCTGAAGGAACTTGGCTTTCTACAGTAGTTACTCTAGAATCAATACTACCGATGTTTGTTGTGTTCGTAGTAATATCTCCATCAATAGTAACTACACTAGTATCGACTGAACCTGACCAAACATTCAAGGCATCAGTACTAGTATCAAGATCAACTACACTGGTCTCCACATTTCCTGAAAAAGCATCTACAATACTAGACAACCCAGCAGTACTAGTCTCCATAGTACTAGAGAAAGTTTCAAAGGTACTAGATGCGTTTTCTAGGTCACTAGAAGCGTTAGTTACATAAGCCGTTGTCCTATCCCAATCACTATAGCCTACAGCAGAAGGAACTTGGCTTTCTACAGTAGTTACTCTAGAATCAATACTACCGATATTTGTTGTGTTCGTAGTAATATCCCCATCAATAGTAACTACACTAGTTTCCACATTTCCTGAAAAAGCATCTACAATACTAGACAACCCAGCAGCACTAGTCTCCATATTACCAGAGAAGGTTTCAAAGGTTCCTGATGCGTTTACTAAATCTCCCGAAGAATCAACAACAAACGAACTAACCTCTCCTATATATCCAGAACCGTCTGTAATATAGTTTAAAACTCTATCTCGGAGAGAGGATGTATCTCTAACATTCTCAAAAGTATCCTCCCACCGAGCAGACACAGCCGTATCAACATTAGCATTTCCTCCCCCAGTCCAAGCTCCAGAAGTAGCAGAAACAGTATCCCAAGCACATAATGAATAGTTATATGCTGAAACCCAAAAAGCCGACCCGTCCGTAGTACTACTAACAGTATCTAACGCAGCATTCCAATTCTCATACCCATCAGCGGAAACCCCGCCTCCCCCAGTCCAAGTAGCTGAAGTAGCAGAAACAGTATCCCAAGCACATAATGAATAGCTATATGCTGAAACCCAATAAGCTGATCCGTCTGTAGTACTACTAACAGTATCTAACGCAGCATTCCAATTCTCATACCCATCAGCGGAAACCCCTCCCCCAGTCCAAGCTCCAGAATTATCAGAAACAGTAGCAGATACCCCATCAATTCCACTAACCGCATTTCTAACATTTCTAGTGAGGATACTACTAGAAATAGTATCATCTGCTGTCATTGCCTTTAATCCAGTAGGTCTCCCTAATTCATCGGCATCTAGTGCAACTAATCCTGAAAAGTCTGTCACTTAAAAAAGCCTCCTGGCTACACTCCCGCATCATAGATCAAAGGATCAGTAGTTCTTAAAGTATTTAATGGGAATAGGTTTCCGTAGGTAATAGATAAATTAAGTTTAGCAGTATGACTACTCGTTGTTACTAGTCTTATTCCTGTTGCAACTTGTCCATTACTGCCGTGCCACTCACCTTCTCCCAGAGTTAAATAACCACAAGGAACTGCAAAACCACAAACACCACTTGCATTAGGAACATCTTTATCATCAGGTAGCGCACTCAGAGAATTTAAAACTGCATTTCCTTCATGAGATACTCCACTCAATTCTACTAATACCATAGCATTTAAACTTGCGGTTATAGAGGTACTTTTTACTGAAAGATAGTTACACTTAATATCATTCCCCCCAGAATCCCTAAAAGGGATATCCGTAGTCGTTGTTACATCTGCGGTTCCTACCCCAGAAAGACCTAAACAAAAAACTCTTTGTCCTGTTATAAGATCCATTATTCTTTCTCCTTATCATCATCACCAGCCATTCCAAGTTCAGCAGCTATATCAGCTACCATATTTTCAAGATTAGCTAGATCATTAATAGCCTCATCCTCGGATTTTACCTCAGGGGCAACATGAGGAGCCTCCTCCTCTTCAGAGGCAGCACCTTCTTCTTCCCCACCAGGAACGGGTTCCTCCGCTGGAGGGGGAGGAACAGCAGCCTCAGGGGGTGCTTCAGGAGTCTCCTTAGCCGCTTTGTCTGCGAGTGCCTTATCATCCAAAGTCTCGTCGCTGGGGTATTCTTGATCTTTAACCGTAGTTTCAAGATTTTTTACTAAATCTTTAATATCGGTAAGCTCTTTACTGACTCGTTTGAAGTCAACTTTTGTCGCAGGACCCGAAGCAGCTTCCTCTAAAACCTCATCATACCCAGCCGTAACAAACATCTCTAAGAGGTAATCATTAACATCAATACACTCAACACCAGACTTAGTTTTCAGACCTTGTGCCATTTCAGAAAGAACTTCTTTAAGCACTGAACCCTTAGGAGATAGTCGGGAAAGTGCTTCAAAAATTACAACCTGAGTATTTGCCAAGCTCTTAAAGGATGCTGGGTTTTGGAGGTTCTGGATATTAACTCCATACTTTTCGTTAATATTTTGAATAAAAGCTTTCTTAACATCTTTCTTATATTCAAAAATGCGAGATGCAAAGCCTTGAATGTCCTTATCAGAAACCCCAATACCGTCTGCATGGGAAAGACAATTAGAAAAAGTGTTAAACAAACTCTTCTTAGAAGCTAAAGCAAGATAAGGAACTTCTTTAAGAGCTTCAGATAACGCCGCAACAACAGCCTCATCACCTTCAAAAATCATTCCTGTAAGTTTTTGAATTGAAGCATTATCAGCCCAAATCGTATCAAAACTTTTCTTAGATTCAATAAGCTCTCGTTTTACTAACTCTTGACGACAAACCATATCATAAATAGAAGGAGTAACTCCGTCTTTAAGAATATATGATTGATTTTCTTCAAGCTCTTCTAAAGTTAGTTTTGGGAAGTTGAATGCCTGAGAAACTGCGTTAGAAAGATTTATTGCATTTCTAACTTCAGGAACTAAGGTAATTTTCTCAAAGTTTTCTTTTAAGAACTCTTGAAGTTGGGGAGAAACCTCAATAAGTTTTTGAAACTCAGAAGATTCGACAATCTTCTCAACAGCAGCTAATCTACTAGATTGCTCATAAAGTTTAGCTTGGACTGTTGATAGTTTAAGTCGATTCTCCCAAAGAGACAACACATCAGAAAAAGATTCATCAGCAGAAGAATACTCTCCATAATGGATTCCTTCAATGAAATTATGAATTTTCTCATTTACAAAGGAATCAAGCTGTTCTCCGTCTTCAAAAACAGAGGAATCTTGTACCTTGATAGAATCAAGGGTTACGTCCTGATCAGTGGAATACTCTCCACTAATAACTTTACCACTCTCTGTGAGGTAGGAAACTTGTGAATTATTGCTATCAATAGCAAACAAGCTTACATTTTCTCTCAAAGATCTGGCTATGCAATCACCTAACTTAACGAGGTGAGTAATAGTTTTATCTCTTTCTTCAAATAGTTTCGAAAACATTTTTAATCTCCATTTTTACGAACTCTAAACTTATATATGTTAGTTTTTAGTCGTTGGTTTCGCTTTTTCTTGTTGTTTTTTAATTATTCTAGAAATAACTTTCTTTTTGTCTTCTTCTAGAACTAAATCCCGTAAGGATTCCAACTCAGAACCCCCTTCCTCATTAGCTGTCGGAGGAGCATTCTCAGCAGGTTCTTGCCCACCAGCCTCTCCAGGCCCAGGAGCAGCGGCCTCTGCCTGTTCTTGTTGTTGCTCCATATCCTTCTTCTGATCTTCTTCAATTTCAGATTGCATTCTACGAATTTCTTCGTCTGTCATATCATAGAACTCTCTATAGATAGATTCTTTAGAGAAAAGAGCCAATCCTTGAACAGCTTGAATAACTCTTGTTTTTTGCTCATCAATATCAAGTTTTCTCTTAGCCGACATATCAGAAGGCTCAGGAAGAGAAATCTTTAGTTTTTTAATAAGAGAGGCAGGAAATCCTCGTAATTGTAAATGACGTTTTGCTAAACTCTCTAAACCAGCTTCAATGTCAATCTGAACTCTTTGAATAGTTCTAGCAAATTTAACGTCAAGCTGGGAAAGGTTCGCTTTTCGTTCTGGGGACTTATCCTTCTCTACAAGGTAATCCTTAGGCACCTTCAAGGCAGCAAGAAGCTTATCCCTGTAATACCGAACGTCTTCAATCTCACCCAAGTTAGTCGCCCCAGGTAGTGTATCAATTTTAGTTCCCCTTCCGTTCTTTGTTGGAACAAAGAAATCCTCATCCATAGACATGGGGTTGTACCGTGAATCAATGGTTCCTTTAGGAGAGTTATAATATTTCTCTTTCTTAAACTTCTGCTTCAGACGCTCAATAAACATCTCAGCTTTGCTAGTGGGCAGGTTTCCTGTATCAACATAGAAAATGCGTCTTTCAGGAGCCCGTGAAAGTCTATAAATCATCATTGCGTCTTCCATCATCTTCAGAGAGCGGAATACACGATGACATAACGCAGCGATTGATTTACCGTAAGGGTAGAAGATTGGGTCGGAAGTATGAAGTCTGAAATGGACAATTTGGTGTTTATCTAGTTCAATATACTTAACTGGTCTAGCCATTTCAGACTGACCCACTTCGGAATACTGAAGTGATTCTAAATTGGGAATTTCTTGTAAGAACTTCTTGAGATACCCATACTCATTCTCTACTCTAAGAATCCAATTGGGATTAAGAATTTTAAGTTTTTTAATACCCTCTTCTGGCTTTTTAACATCTAAAACTAGCTCAGTAAAACAGTCTCCATACTTAACAGTATTTCTGATAATATCCCAAAGAAATCTATGTAAATTAATTCTTTCAAAAAGTGTGGTAACTTCATCAACCACTAAATCATTTTCAGATTTAATAGTCCAACGCTCTGAACGGGTTCCTTTTTGAGAAGAATCATCAGCATAAATATCAAAGGCAGCACCGATCTCGGGATATTCATCCATCTCTTCATATTCTTTGTATCGTCTTCTACGGTTAAGTTCAAGCTGTGGTAGGATAGGGTTTCGTTGAATTCCTCCAACAGCGGGGGCACCATCAATCTCTTGATCCTTAATAACTTCCGTACTAATAACGGTGTCTCCTGTCTCAGGAAGCACCTTCCCCTTATCAATGGCTTTTTGTACCGTAACTTGAGCTTTGGTTGCAAAGAATTTAGCAAAAAAGCGACCTATAGGACCTGTAGGGGTATAAACTCCCCCCGCACGGTTCTGAGTCCCACCAAAAGTAGTATAACCACTTTCATTTAATTCATCATTTACTTCATCATTTACTTCATCAGCCATTTAAAATCTTCCTCAGTCATTCCACCATAAGCAGTTTTGAAATTATGTTTATAATTTTTACTTGGCATAAGGGGTTTTTGTTCTTTCTCAATTTTTGATACAAACTCAATATGAGTAGTATCCAATAAGTTTTTATAAGCATGAACGGCTAAGGCAAGGCTCATAACCAAATCATCATGATGATTCTTCTCAGCCTCTACTTTACCGTTCTCGTTTATAATAAATGTCATCAGTTCGTCGCAAGTCCGAGTCGAATTAATCTTGATTAAGTCGGTTCTGACCGCTTCTTCTAGTTCAGCTAGTATACTTTCTCTATTCTTCGCAGTTACCTGAAAGCCAATTTCATCCTTGTCATCAGCCCACAAGTTTTCGTACTCATAAATATTATAGAGCCAGTCGATTAAGTTATTTCCAATAGTATTCCGCTCACAGATTATGTGCGCTACATTATATAGCATACCTTCATTAAATAAAATTTTAGCAAAGTCATTTATTGGGGTTCTATTGGAATAAAACTCGGCAACTTGTTGTCCGTTGTACATATTAATCACATGAAATGCCGAGTAATCTCGATCTCTCCCTAGAGAGGTATCACAAGAAATTAAATACTCATACTGGGGTTTTGCTTCTTGCCAAACTCGCATTCTATTATTGTACTTCGTAAAGTATTCTTCGCTTGTTTGAGATGAAATTGCCTTTAGAACTTCTCCTTCAATGTAAGTATCTCCTGTTCCTAGGAAGGAGCATTCATATTCCTGAAGCCACTGCTTCATAGGCATATTAGCCTTAGTGGTTTCTTCCCATTTATGAATATCTAATCCTTTCTCTTTCATCACCTCGTAGAGATGACTATAATTTTCATTGTAATTATATTCAGGATGTTCTTGCCACCTAATATCAATAGGATTAAAAGAGTTATCTCCAGTTAGGGCTTTTTGATAAACATCATGAAACCAATTACCAATACCATTAACAGTAGAGAGAACGAAAGCACGACCTCCTGTGGAAATAATGGGATAGACAGCAGCCCAGATGGTGTCAATATTTTCAATAAAAGCAGCCTCATCAACTATGAGGAGAGATCCCGCCAAGGAACGTCCCGACTGCTTTCCTGAAGGACGAGATTTAATAGTAGAACCTGTCATCAGTTTAAGCGTATGCTTATTATCTTCCTGAATTCCTGGCTTTAGGAAGGACGGAAGTTCATCATACATAAGTTTAATTCTATCTAAAACTTCTGTTGATTCTGCGTCACCCTTAGAAAGAATAACTACTTGCTTATGCTTCTGAAATATGATCATCCATAAAGAGTAAGCGGCTGCAATTGTAGTACATCCTGCTTGTCTAAATTTTCTTAGGATGTTAAACCGATTCCCTTCTAAATTTTCAAGGATTCTTTCTTGAAAAGGATACAGTTTAAAGGGAACCAGACCACGAACAGGGTGTGTAACTTTGATATAAGTTGAGATAAAATGCAGAGGATCTTTCGTACATCTCTTAAATTCTTCTAATAATCTTTGATTTTCCATAAAAATAGCTTCTGTTCCATATATTATAGTATATGAACATACACGCTATTATATGTACTAGAGATAGAAACAAGGTATCTTCAACTACCGACAAATTACTTAGTTTTTTGTGTATTGGTGGGGTTAAAGTATATTTACTATCTAATGCTCAATCATTATTCGCTGCTTATAATGGAGCCTTTCAGAAGATTGACCCAGACCCCGAAGATATAATTATATTCTGTCACGATGATATAGAAATCAGAGAAAATCCAGAGCTTTTTCTCAACAAACTAAAGGAAGCATTAGCTCCAGACGAGGTTGGGTTCGTTGGCCCAGCAGGAACTATGGAGTTAGGCCCCGATGCGGTCTGGTGGGATCAAACTAGGTGGCAATACGGTAAGCATCGAGGAGAAGTACTCCATCTAGACCCAGAAAAGAAAGAGTATATCACCCAATATGGCCCCCCAGGAGAAGTTGTGGTACTTGATGGGCTCTTCTTAGCAGCAAAGCGCAGAGTTTTAGATGAAGTAGGCTTAGAAAAGCCCGAATATTTTGAAGGGGAGTGGGATTTCTATGATATTCACTATACTTCCCAAGCTTTTCTTAAGGGGTTCACTAATAAAGTAGTAAATATGCGTATTTTACATAATTCTAGAGGTGAATTAGTGGGAAGAGACTCTTGGCATAAAAATAGGGAAGCATTTATCGCAAATAATGTCTTCCCTATAGAAATAAAAGAGTAAAAAAAGCAAAACTCCCCACCATTACTGATGGAGAGTAGGTGCGAAGTCCCAAACCGCAGAAAGGCGTAGGGCACCGTCTCTGCTGTTGGTCTATTTCTTCTTGCTGGTCTTCTTCCGAGCAGGTTTTTTGATAGTTGGAGCAGGAGCAGGAGCTTCAGGAGTCTCAACAGCAGCCTTTGCACCCACCATCCTATCTAATTTCTTTTGGAGAACCTTACGGTGGCCCCCCTTCGCTTTAGCAAGTCTCGCTCTAAGTTTTTCTTCGTTTCTATCCATTATTAAATTTCCTTCCGTGTTTTCTTTTTGATTCTTTTAAGAAGAAGTATTTAAGCTTCTTTTGAATAAGAGCTAACTTCTCCCAGTATCTAGGTCCCTTGTTGTTATATCTTTTATTCTTTTTATTCGTCATTTACGCTAGAAGTTTCACCTTCTAATTCAAAGATCCAGTTAATTCCTTTAGCAATCCCAATTCCAGCCCCAGCAACAAGCCCAAGCAAAATTAAAATTTCTGCTAAACTCATTCTGTAAACTGAAAATGGTGTTCTAAACCTGTCCTTGAAAAATACTGCCCATATTGGATTCATTTTTTACCTCCTAATAACTCATCCTCTTTTCCTTGTCCGTTTTCTACGATTCCTTTCAAAATCGTACTCAGATTCGTCACTACCAGTGTGATTAAACCCGCCACGACCGCTATGCTTTCTGATGGAATGAATTTAATACTACCAATGAACGCAAGTACGAGAATTAATAAGTATAAGCCCGCAAATTTTGCGAGGTGCTTAGAAGCAGTTTCCTTAGCACTTTCTTTAATAAGAAGTTCTCTGAACTTAGCGTCAGACTCAGCTTGTAATTTATCTACCTCAACTCTACCCTCAGCCTCTTTCAGCTTTAAAGCAGAAGTTACATCAATATATCCTTTTCCATCAACCATCGGTGTTTGTCCCATTATTTATTTCTATCCTCTGATTATATGTAGGAGATCTTGGAGGTTTTTGCGCCGAATTTTTTTTAGAGTACCTGCTGGTTTCCCAAAATTACTCATACTATTTTTTTAGAATTGACTTGCCTTTTTGCCACACAAATCTTTCATCTCGGAATCAGTCGGAGGTATTGACATATCTTCCCCTGGGATAGCACTATTCTTTAAAAAGTCTTTCATACAAGCTTCAATTTTGTCATGAGACCCTTTAGGTCTAAAGGAGCCTGTAAGTAACCAAATTGTTCTAAAGCATTCTGGTAGTGCATCAAACGAACTAAATCCATGATCAGAAGAGTAATCATAAGACCCCACTCCTGCATCGCACTCGCACTCATCACACTTCACTAAAGCTATATGATAAAAGGTCGATTTGCCCCCCATTTGGGAGCCACTTCCTAAATGTGTCCAAGTATCCCAATTGCAGCTTCCACCAAGCGCATCGCCACAATTAACCTCAGTAGTCAATCCCCATGCCCAATAGTAATTATCTGCATCTTTAGAAACTTCCATCCAAAATCTCCGATACCATTTACATTCACAAATTTGTCCTGCTGGGGGTGTTCCGAATTTACTCATTTTATTAACTTCTAAGTGTAATCGTGACGGAATGTATCATAGTAAACATTTTGTGCTACTCGATCCTCTTTTTGTAACCAGCTATATCCATTAGAGTTGGTGGGCTGTGCTACAGCCATTCGAATGTTTTGCGAGGAGCCTGTGAATGAATCACACAAACTCTCAATTATAGAAATAAGCCTATCTCTTCCAGCACTTTCATTGTCCCAAGCATCCTCGGCACTTGTATTATAGGCACCATTTATACTATAGTCATCCATCCAATGCTGTTCTCTTTTCTTCCATTGAGGGTTCTCTTTGAAGTCGATATGTCTCCAGACGGATCTCATCCATGGATACCACGGCAAAGGATCACCTAGGTTTGTACCATTATCCCATGTCAGTGCTGAAACATTTATCAGACCGTGGGTTGTACCTAATTGGTTGAACTCATGTACGGTATGAATAAGATCATCCCATTTTTCTTGTTTTATATAAGGCATAGTAGTTACGACAGAACCTTGTGGACCCATAATAAATCCAGAAACAGTTCCATAACTAACTCCATACTGATCAGTTGATTGTGGATTTAGTGTAAGTTTTTGCAACTGAGTAAAACCACTTGTTCCTATTGGAAGATGTACTTTTTCTTGTCTATTATAAAGAGTTGCTACAATATACAATTCTGTTCTAGCAACATTATCAACAGCACTAAATTGAGTTAATCCAAAAACATCAATAGCGGCTTCCTTTGTGCGATCAGGGTATCGTACATAGTCGAATCGCATTGTTTGGGTTGTTCTGGCCCAATCTTCGGAAGCACTAGTAACAGTACCGCTGGCGGTTCCTGATGCAAATCCTACCGAACTCATATCTGTGATCCAATTGGCTCCTGATATAGCTGTTCTTCCTGGTGCTGCTACGGGGGTAAGTTCGTCGGGCATAATTAATTTCCTCTTACCTTATTTAGAGAAGCTTTGATATAGTTTTAGCTTTTATTTTTTTGTTTTTTTTTTTTTTAAGGAATCCTAACTTTTTTGGAGTCCCTTAAAGTTTTTTTTAAGTTAACCAATTATATATGTACTAGTATCTATAGGTCGCGTAGCCGTACATAGGAGTCCCATCAACGCGAGATTTTCCGGCGACTTGAACGGTCATAAGTATAGTATTAACAAGCACTTATGACGATTCAAAAATAAACAACACAAAGGGGTTGATTTATGCCTCCAAATAGACGATAATATACATATGAATGATCTAACAAAGACATGCCTCAAGGGCATCATGTACTACGCTATCGCCATCACTTGCTTCCTCTCACTGGTGAGCATGGCAAGTGCTAACACTAAGACCTACTCCAATAGGGACATACTAGATGCCCTGAGACAAGTGGAGACTGGAGGCTGTCCCAATGAGGGCATAGGTGCTAAGGGTGACAATGGCAATGCTA
>Ga0209128_1000340_pt1 | contig 35248 bp, 49 predicted proteins | sample ETNvirnome_6_100_FD_184072 | JGI IMG/M metagenome (GOLD analysis project Ga0209128, IMG submission 184072) | Marine viral communities from the Pacific Ocean - ETNP_6_100 (SPAdes) (version 2) | ecosystem: Environmental > Aquatic > Marine > Oceanic | place: Pacific Ocean | collected 2013-06-19
TACCTCATCTAGATTAACTACATTTTCTGCCGTTTCTTCTTGTTCCTCTAACATTTTCTCATCTTCTTTTTGTGCTCTCCAGTCAGCCCACCACCAGTAAACGGATCCTCCCAGGTGGTTAATCAGATGCCCCAACGCAAAAAAACCTGCGAGCGCAATAAGAAGCGATCCCCATTCAGGTGTGCTCATCGTTATGCCCTCAAGCAGGGGATCCCTGCCGGCAGTTCGCCCTCGATCATCCCGCCATGCTTTGCGATGACGAGCGTGACAACGGGGGCCGGAACGTATGGATAAACTGTTTCAGTGGGCTTATCCGAATCCTCTGCAAACTCCAAAAGCAGATCCTCGGAGCGATTCGGAAAACCGATCTCAACCTCGGTGTATCTTTCTGCCCCAGTCTCGCGAGGGTGACAGTATTGCGTTTCTCCTGCCTGCACGGACATCGTAAATCCATCCTTGCAAACTATTTTCTTGTTCAGCTTAAACACTTTTTTGTTTCTCCTTTTTTTAATGGCACCCTGAGTAGGACTTGAACCTACGACCCTCGGTTTAGAAGACCGATGCTCTATCCAACTGAGCTATCAGGGCTAAACATATCGACCATATCTTTAACAAGATTGTCAAACAGATCGATTTGTTTGTTCTCCAGCGTGTCTTCATATTGTACCACAGGATGATCCCCCGGCACAAGTAAAATCAGACATTCGCCTTCATTTTCTTTCATTTCGCGCAACTGCGCCCATGCCTTACCTCGATCGTTAGATGCGGTGGCGGTGTATCGAGTGATCTTTCCCTCGCTGTTCTGATATATTGCTGTGTATGGCATCATCTAAATCTTGTCCCATGGGCGCGGCGTGAAGACATGCTCACGCAAAGTGTAGGTGTGGGCAGGATCGGAAATAGCTGGTGCGTATGTGGAGCGCTCGCTTTTGAATGAGTTTGCGTTCATTCGATCGAAACCGGCTTCAGTAAGGATGGTATTAACCTCCTCCAATGTAAAACCAGCATTGATCGCTGATAGTGTGATGAGCCTTTCGGCTTTTGTTTTCTTGATACCTCTCGGCATTGTTTTCTCCTTGGTTAATGGTGGGCCTTGTAGGACTTGAACCTACGACCATCCGGTTATGAGCCGGGTGCTCTGACCAACTGAGCTAAAAGCCCCTATGTAAAATGGTGGGTCAACTGGGACTCGAACCCAGAACCTACGGCTTAAAAGGCCGGTGCTCTACCCGTTGAGCTATTGACCCTTTAGTCAAACTCGTATGTCGTTTTCTCTGTGTCTTCGCCTTTATCTTCAGGAACTAAAACACCCCCCTCTTTGAGGGCAACCAGGAGGGTTGCGACTACTCCCTCAAAATAATGTAATCTCTGCTCTAACTCATCAATCTTTCGTGTCATTCTCTGGCATTGTTTCGTCAGCAACTCCACCTGATTCTCCCACATATCTGTTCTATTCGTCATTTTTATCTCCATCGGGACTTGATATTTACAAGCTCTCCCTTATAAGTATAAACGAATACCTCCAAATCGTTTAACTTTACAATCTCTTCAGCAGTAGTTTGCTTTTTATACTGCTCTTTCTCCCCATCAGATGGTAGGAGAGGCGGGAGTCGAACCCGCACGCTCATCAGAGCAGGAGATTTTAAGTCTCCTGTGTCTACCATTCCACCACTCTCCCTTGTTACTCTCTTATAATACTAAATCTGATTGCGATTGTCAACATATTTATGAGAAAAGATTGTCACGATTTGTTGACAAGCCGCAACTCAAACTCCGAATACCACCTCACATAGCCGTCAGTACAAACAATCTCGTACAGAGCCTCATCGCCCAAAAGAGAGTCGTAAGTAACCAAGACTACTACACCAAGCCATGGTCGAAACAAATCATCATCATCTTCAAAGTATGGATAGGTGTAAAAATCAAAATAGGAAAATGATACCCTAACTAGATCGCCAATCTTATATCGAGGAGAGCCCACATAGTAACTACTTGCTCCTTACCCAATCTGTAGGATACCACCCTTCCTTCTCGGCCATTCTCCCCTCGTAGGCGCCGGGCTGCTTAAACCATTTGATTCTAACAAATGACTTTTTAGGTTTCCGGCACCAAGTTTCATTGTACTGAAAAAACAACTTTAAGGACATGGAGTGTGCCTTTTCTTCGCCGCATAGCTCCTCAATCGCGCTTTTCTTCTCCCAATATGTTCTCCCCTGGGCGTTTTCTGCAATCTGAAACGCAATATCCTCATTAACTCCTGCGTGTTCTAAAATGTTATCTACCTTTTGTAATATAATCCCCATTCCTGGGGTCTTGCGGCGATAGAAACCCACAAGATCACCAACCTTCACCGGCATTTGATCTCCTTATGTTCTTAATGTACCATCAAATCAAGCTGATGTCAACCGCGCGGGTGTCACTATTTGTCACGGTAGAACACATCAATGTGGCCGCGCGGAACTTTAAGCACCACCATACGCCAGCCCATCCACTTCGCCGGAAACTTTGAACGAAGCTCATCAGACATTAACTCATTAGTGTCTTCAAACTCTAACACCGCCTGAATATGGATACCGCCTCCATCTGTGTGAAAGTTGGCTGTGAATGTTCCCGCCCAGTTGTCTGCAATATGCTCCATCAGAGCTTTGCGAGCCTCTTCTTTCGATGCTTTCTCTCCACTAAAAAATAGATTTGCCATTTTATTCTTCCTCGCTGATTATCTCGAAATGGTCTATTGTTGGAGAGAGTAAGACCCAATCCAACATCGTGCAATCATAACAATACGCTATTACGCTGCTATTGTCAAGTGCCACGCTGGTAATGATTGCGTGACGGTAGTTAGGATCGTAGCCCTTTACAACCCCTTCCGGGGAAGCCGTGTAAGTATTCCAATCTTCAATCCATCGAATAAGTTGCCCTGGTTTATGTTCCACATAGTAACTATCAACTCAATGCGCCAGGATTCTTCATATATTCTTTTAGCTGGTTATAGCCGCCGATTTTTACAACAACATTGTTTACTTGTCGAATGATAATCGGGAAGGTTGGCCACTCGTATTTATCTTTTAGATGTTCTCGATAACCTCTTGCAAAATCTGTTTCCACAAAGGCATATTCTATGTCTGCCTCCATCAGATCGGCGCAAGCGCGCAGGCAAGCGGGGCAATCGGTTATTCCATAAACGATATATGTGTTCATTTTATTCCTTCAGTTTTGTTTTGTATATCTTAGCCAGAGCGCCTTCTGAGTAGTATTTAGCCTCGATGTCGCATTTTCCCTTGAAAAAGTTACGCAGCTTGACTAGCGAGGGCGCCGTGTAGCCTCCATTGTGCTCCATATATATTTGCGATCTACCCCTTTGACAAACCTTGAGCGCATCTCGATGAACAGCCTTAATAGAGGAGTACACCCCTAAAAATTGCTCAAATTCCCCGAAGAGACAGTATATATATATTTTAGTCATTGTGCCTTAACAAGAGTGCTCGTCATTTACAATGCCGATGGCAGCAGAATCAAAAACAGTATGAAGAAAATCTAGTTGCATCTTAGCTGTCTTTATCGTCTTCACATCACTTGACGAAAGGGCCGTTTCATATTCGGCCCGGGCCTCTTCAATCTGCGAGAGGGACTCTTGTAAGAGCGCAATGTAATACAGATTACTACCAAACGCCTCCACATTCTTTTTCGCTTGGGCAAAAGGGCCCCCTGGCAATCTTTTGTTGTGCTTTTTCATCGGTGTATTTCTCCTTTGTTTCCATTCAACCTTTACAACTTGAGCATCTCCTCTGATTTCTTTCTTCCTTGTTCAGCTTTAGCTTCTTAAAGTTCCCCATACGATCTTCAAACATGCGACCATGGCCTAAAGCATTTATCATCTTCTGCTGTTTCTTGAAAGCACCGCAGATCACAATCTGGCGCGTAGGCATGTGGAGGAGATATTCGCCTGGGTAAATGGTGCTACTTTCGGTGATGTCTGAAAATTCCATAATCTATCCTATTGACAACAAAGCGTCAAACGCATTATACTGCATTTGGCTTAATTTGTCTAGTGTGTCTTCTCTTCGCAGGATCTTGAAGGCGATATTTTCAGCAGAATATTCCTGGTCGGGACTGTGTAATCCGGCTTTTCTCATCTTTCTGATCCTTTCTTTTAATCTTTTGATTGATTTTAGGGCAGAGCGCGGCTTTGCATCGGCAAACTTTTCGATCAAGTTTGTTTCCGTCTGGATTGAGTCGGCCTTCTTACGAGCGGTAGGGTAGTCAAATCTAATCTCATCAGAAGTAGGTGATGTTACCCAATCATCTTCCATTATAGAATATATACCAGAGGAGTGTGTGACGTGGCCCACATTCTCCACGAATATCTCCACCTCGTGACCGTACATAACTATATCGTGTAGTTCGTTCCAGCGCCATCTGGCTGCATCGAAAAATGATTTAGCTAGCTCAGTGTCATCACTAATTTTTGAAAAGTCTACGACGATATGAAGATCCACATCCGAATACTTAGACCAGTTATAGTTGGCTAGGCTGCCAGTCAGCCGAATATCACTAATTTGAACGTCCTGTTCTAATCCTTCAACAAATTCATTGGCAATCTTTATCAAGCGTTTGGCGATTCTGGGATTTAACTTGCCGGTCTTCCAAAAGCGCGGATCGAGTTCCGGCTGTTTTTCAAAACTTTCAGGCTCTACCTCTTCCTCTAGACCACCGGGCGCGCCAGGAGGGGCAGAGGTATCGTTAAACTTCCGTCGTCGAAAGCTCGGGCGCTTTTTGCCTCCAGGCCAGCCACCCTTTTTCTGTGGACCTGTGTCGAGAAACCATTTTAACGATCTCTCTAAACCAGGACCGGAGCCTCGGGTGCGCTGCTTCTTGCCTTCCGTTAAACTTTTGTCGTCGTTTCTGGACTCTTCTACAAATTCTTTCCATTTTTTCATGATTGATCTTCCACTCCTTCCAACACTTCGATAAAATGTTCTAACACTTGAACGACAGTGATATCCGGATCGATGGGGTGCTCCTCTTTAAGTTGCATAATCTGTTCGGGAGACACACTACGCTCACGCAATAGGCGCTCAAATTCTAATTCGTTATTGTTCTCCCGAGTCTCGCACATCTCAAGCCATGATTCTTGAGAATAAGTAACAAAATCATGGAGAGCGTCTTTGAAAATCTCTATAAGTTTTTGATTAGTTCTCAATTTCTGCATAGCATTTTATCCTTATTGCGAGCTATTTTCCACGTTAAAAGCGATCGCATTATATTTTATATCCGCCGTTGGTTCGGGATCGAATGCGACGAAGCCAGCATTTGTGAGTGTGAGGTCTGAACTCACCCAAAAATCACGCTGGCCGACAATTAGCCAAGTCCCATCATTGTCATAAGCAACATCTTTCATATCTTTGTATACACCGTCAGCGGAACTGGTTAAGCGCGTCTCCGTCCAGGTCTCAGCATCATCGGTGCTTACCCAAACATAACCGCTATTTCCACACATTACCCACTTGCCGGCCATATCAGTGGCTACTCCAAGCATTGGTCGATTCGCGGCTGGCGCATTTAAGAGACCCCATGTCATCGAACCCTGAGTACCAGATCCCGTTACGTGATTTTCCTTGGACTGCTGGCCTGCAATAACCCAAACGTTATTACCATAACCTCCGTTTCCTTTATTATTTGCGCCGGAACCACCGGGAGAGTACTCCAAGTCCCAATCTCCATTATCTTCAGATCCGGTCCCCTCCACAGAAGAAAATACGGCGCCGGGATTATTCATGGCCATCACAAACATAGACGCAGCCGGGTTTCGGTTCCAAATAGGGGCTGGCCGGCCACTTCGACCGGTGCCAACGGCGTCAAAGCCCTTCCATTGAACGCACCAAGCACTACTATCTGTAATGGTCCCAGTCACATAATAGGCATATTCGCTATAGCCAACCGATGTCATCGTCCACGTAGCGAGATCATTGCTGCCGGTAGAACCAAAAGACACCCGATGGCCCACCCCGTCTAACTCGCGGCCGCCATCAGGCCTAGTGACCACCCAGTTGTCACTTCCAGATGGCACCCAAGCTGGATTGGCATCTTGTACTGCTATATACATTGGGTTTGCAGCATTATCACGTATGAGGATCCACACTTCTTTGCCAGATGAATCATATCCCCATGCAATGTCATCATAACCGCCAGAGCCCAGATCAAGGAGGGTCCAGTTGTCGGCAACCGTAAGATCATCTGCGGTGCAGTACATTATGTGGGCGCTCTCACCCACTGCGATCGCAACGCGAGATCTCCCTGCGGCGGCAACCGTGGAGTTATCTATCTTTTCAATATTTCCCTTGGCCGTGTTATCGAGCTTGGCTATACCGGAAAGAGCAGTGTTATCAATTTTATTTACGGCCATTTAAGACAGCTCCAATGTGTTCATGCTTGGGTTAAAGTAAATCACATTGGCTGTGGTAGTGCAATAGCCCACAATTCTAATTATATCGCCGCTCGAATCAGGAGGAGTCATCGTAACTTTGCCGGCGTTGGCGTCATCAACGTATACGGGCATCCCTTCGTTAAATGTACCGGTAAAGTTTGAATGCATATCAAAGAACCCGCGAATCAACATTCCATGTGTGTCGACCGTTGTGCCAAGTGCGATCGCCAATAAGGTGCCGCATGTGCCAATCGCATTGGCTTGGGCTAATTCCCACTGACCCTCAGCATCCAAATAATATAACTTGCCTGCGGTCGTTGAGCCGCCACTAGGTCCAGCGCCAAATAGGACTACTTCGCCGCCGCCAGTGTCATCGCTATAGCCCGTAGGGTTGTGATGGACATCCAGTGTAGCTACCGGGGCAACGGTGCCAATACCTACAGCCGAAGCTGATACGTTCAGAAGTGACGTGCCCCCTGGCACCATTGAAATAGCATCTTCCTCAAAATTTATGTAGGTGGCATTACCCGTCTTGTCATCTTCATAATATATATCACCGCGTGCAACGCTCCCTGTCGTCCATTTATAACCCATATTATTCAACCTCCATCATAAATAGTCTGCTCTCCATCTTCAAACGTAATAATTGTATGATTTGTAGGATGAGATTTAACGTGGATTTTGATGAAGTCATCAAAGGCATCAAAAAATGCGATCGATCCGCGCGGAGCGGGCGTGAGCCAATGAATAACGGTGTGCCCTGTGGCAAATGTGGCGCCCTCAATTACGACACCCTCTCCAGATATCCCAGTCTCGTCATGCTGTCGGCATACCGTGAATGTTCTGATTCCTTCCGGTGCTCGGTTACTAGGCTTTTTTGGCTTCAGGTCATCTGGCTCGACGGATCCCTCCATCGCCAGGAACACCGTATTGTCGCCCATCAGGCTTCTCCTTGGGGCTCACTTTCCAATAAGATATTTAAGCACAGTTCGTTAATGGCTTCATGTGCAGCTTCATCTGCTTCGATCTCGTCCATACAAATCTCCTCTTCCTCGGGACATATCTTCATTGTAAGATAGTTTTGGAGTTTTTTTAAACTCATTTTCACATCGCAAATTTTAGAATCCATTGATTCAATTTGTTCAACAAGTTCAAGATAGGAGGCTTTATCGTTGGAGCGTGACATATACTAATTAGCTTCTATCGGCGCTATCTCCAATATAGAATCCCAATTTACGTTAAATGCGGGGACCAAAATGACAAAATCCTCAATAATTTGGGCGCCTAGGCCAGTAAAGCCCACATCTACCGCCATTACGTGGCCGATTAGCTGGCCATCCTCCGTGAAGACGCCAGAGCCAGACGATCCTGGCCATGCATAAGAGTGAAGATAAATATAGTGAGATTTAGAGTGGCCTACTATCTTTCCATCAAAAGTTAACGGACCCATGCTATTCGGAAAACCAGTATAGAAGATCTTTTTGTGTATCGAGAGAGCTTCGATCCATTCCTCTTCTTCTGGAATATCTTTCTTTACGTCAACCGGTGCACGATCCTCGATTTCGACCACCTCAATAATGGCATAGTCCTCTCGCTCGTTAACTTCGATGAATTGAACACAATCATGACTTGTATCGGCCACCATTATTATTGTGTGCTCGCAACTTCCAACAATACCATGCTGTGTGGTAAGTATAAAGTATCTGTCATAGACAGTGACGTAAGTACCGCTAGATAAGGCAGTCCCTCCTGATTCCTCTTGATGCGACAGTATCTGCACAGAACTGCGTCGGGAAAGATCGATCGCCCTTCTTTCATTAGACGGCAACGATCGCGATATATTATCCAGTTCATAGGCTTCTGGAGGGGGGACCACAACAGTCTCCATCTCATTGATTACAGAGAGAGTAACGACAAAGGCAATCGGGGCCACACACAGCACACCAACAAGTATTTGTTTGAATACTTTTAACGCCCTCTTCATATAAGTACGTAGGTTGCTAAACTTGTTTTTGATAACTTAAAAAGATCGGCAGCTCTTCTAAGCCCGATTTTTTAGCAAACCACACTAAATCTTCGTTTCCTGTGATCTTGATTCTGCCGTTTTGACCAACCGCCACATATACCGGTGCCGTTGCGCCTGACTTAATAAACTCTTTATACCGTCCTTCAAAATCAGCCATATCTCCGCGATAATACCGGTCCATAAATGGAAACAATTCCTCTACCGGCAGCATCACGTGATAACGCATATCGGTGCTGTCCATCGGAACATCATATACTTTAACGCTCCCCTCCATCCAGTCTTCTAGAACGCCCTGCAATTGAGGGCGCGGAGTGGGCATTGCAGGAGTATCGGGGCGCCCGACACTACCTAGTGCCGCGCCCATGCCGCCGAATCCGCCGGCACCAAAGTTACCTATACTACCCTCATCAATGTTTTGAATTGTTTCTCTCACTGTCCTAATAGTTCCTCGCGTATTGGTACGATGAATCGATGAGGCGCGCAGAACAGTGATCCCTTTGATGCGGCCCAAAGCCGGGATAAGTATACGATCGCGATACTTAACGCGGCTCGCACTTCCCAATAATTCGAATTTAATTTCTAATGTTGCTAGCGTTGCTGAGCCAGATCCCTTTACAGTGTCTCCAAGCGTTCTAACGGTTGTAACACCGTCAATACCGCGAATTTCAGTCTGCGTCTCTTGCATTTCGCCGCCTAGGTCCTTGCTAATTGACACATCTATTCGCATGCGATAAATTCGTAGATCATAGGTCTTGTCATCTTCCGCCAACAGACCCTCTATTCTTGCGATCTGATCTTCGATGCTCTCGTTGACTGGCGTCTCTTTGCTAGCCAACCCAACACCACGACGAACGCGCTCTTTCTGGACATATTCGTCCCAGTTGCGCGGCTTGCCTGTGTCTGGATCGATTGCGCCAGCCATACTGTGGCCACGGAAAGTGCGCGCTAGCATCGGCGTTATGTATATAGCATCTGCCACAAACCGCTCAAGCAAATCCATCTGCTCCCAGTTGTCTCGTAGCCACATCGAGATAAGCATAAAACGCTCGGACATATCGTCGCCGGCATCCGCTTGGGCTCCGTATACACTATCCATCTTCTGGAAAAAGTCAGTCACAGTATTGCTTCTTCCTAGGATATGCTTGCGTGCATGCACCACGTTGCCCATCTCGCTCATTGGGACGAGGAGGATGTCTCGCGCAGCCTCGCGCACAATGTCTGGGTTGTCGTTGATGTGATGGAGCATCGCCAGCACGCTATCGATCTCTTCCACATTGTCATCAAAGTCAACGCGCACAAGGAATGTAAAGTCAAACGAAAGGGTTGGAACGCGCTCAAGCTCTCTTACGTCGTGTCTTATCGTGGGATAAATAATCAACTCAATGTCTTTGGCGAGTTCCATCACGGGTTTTGGCTCATACTGAGGCCCAAAGTCAAACTCCTCTTGGCCAGTCGCAGCCATTTTTGCTCGCTGCGCGGATCCGTAAGCATCACTAAGGCGGTGCGCCATCTGTGAGTTTAACGATGGGGCGCGGAGTTCGCCTCCCCCTCTAGTGTTGAGGTTGGGGAACATTCTTTGTATGAGAGAGCGCTCGGATTCTCGCTCGCCCGCAGTCAAGTAGATCATCGTCTCGGTGGGAACGGCTAAACCTGTGGGGAGGCGGTAATGACCTTCGCCATCTCTGTCAGCGAGGAATGTGAATTGGGCGCCGGTGTCATCAGCCATGACCTTCCAATGTTTAAGCTCGTTGATCTTTTCGAGCTTCTCCAGATCTTTAACGTAGGCATTCTCGCGAATGTAGCCTTCAATCTGAAGATGTGCTGTAACAGACTTTACACGCTCGGCATACTTCTCTTCAAACTCGTCTCGGATCTCATTAGCGAAATAGCTGTAGTCATGAACGGCGCTCGCGCCGTCAACAGTTTCGCTTCTTCGGAGTGTTGCGATTAAGTGCGCTGTCTCGGGATACTCTGCGTTGGGAAAGTCCTCGGGGGGCTCCCAATCGTCGGGTATGACACCCTGCATCATCTTCACCTCGATCTCGACGCCGTTATTGTCTTCGCCAGGAAGCAGATTAGAAACGTCATCAAGCCCTATGTCAGCAACGAAGTCGTTTTGTTCGCTGTAGGTTGTGGGGATCATCTGGAAACTAGTGATGATGTTTCCGTCAGCATCCAGGGGCACAATGCCGGTCTTCTGGACCGCGAAATGTGGCCAACCAAGATCGATCTCTAACTTACACTCGGCGCCCATATCTACATAAATTTCGTTACCATCGTCATAGCTATCCATCCACTCCCACCACACTTGGCAATAATCCATTCCGCTGTATTCATAGTCTATGCCGTTAAGGTCGCCGGCAATCTCCTCCATTCGGTTCTCGCGACTGCCTTGGAAATTGGCGTTGGTGCGAGACTCTAGAAAATGGTTCATCTCCTCAAAATCTTCAGGACTGTCAGAATACTCGCCTTGTTCTGTCACCTCCGTCACACCCATGTTGTCTATGAACCATTCGATGTGTGACCACGTTGCTTCAGGTGGTGCGCTGTTTCCTCTGCCTTTCATTTGGGAGATAGTCTCGCCATCAAACTCAATCGTCACGTATGACTTAGACTTACCGCGCTTGCCTTCGGGCTTGCGGAGAGAGTAAAGAGTTCCTCCGCTTTGGGCGGCGCCGCAGTGTCCCATTCGCGTGCCTTCCAGGTCGCAATTGCTTGTCTCTAGATCATACCAATACGAACCATCGTCAAAAGTGTGGTATACCTGATCGGGGCTTTCTTGCTCTGCGATCTCCTCTTCGGCTTTGTTGTCTGCGCCGATCATTGTACTATGCTCGCGAAGGATCCTGATGTTATCGGGGTGCATGTTTAAGAACGTGAACACATCATTAAAGCGGCTCTGGAACTGCTTCCACGCTTGCTCGATGGCACTGTCTAACACCTCTTGAACGAACTCTACTGTCTTGCTGTTAAGCCCTAACTTGCTTAATCCCTTCACTGCCTTCTCAAAAGCTTTTCTCCATTTGCCGAGGGCATCATCTTTAATCGTTCGGTTGATACTCTGGAGTATAAACCTAGTGCGTTTGGCTTTCTCGGTTGTCCAGTTCTCGCCTTCTCTCAGTATGTTCTCAAACTGAACTTCGGGGGCGCCCTCCGTGAGATTGTGGCGGTCCATGGCAGCAAGGAACTCCTCGGGTGATCCACCAAAGGGATCCTCTTCGGCCGAACCGAAATCGACTTCGGGTTCAGGAGGATCTAAATCCTCCTGCTTCGCAAACTCTGTCCAATAGTCGAGAGCAGACAGCAGCGGCTCCATCGTATTAAACCGAAACTCTTGTATTCTGTTGCTTGGGCGCACGAATTGGTGAAGATGAGTTTTCTTCCACATATGCCCTAGCCATGTCTTTGCGCTTTCAGGCGCTTCGTGTAGCGAAGACTCGATAGCATCGGCTACATATTCGGAGAGCCCTATGTCGCGAAGACCCTCGTCTAATCTAATGTTCTCGTTTATATAACCGAACCAGTTACGTGTAGCAAAATCCATAAATATACCTCAATATTATAAATAGTTTGCTATCTCCAAAACAGTTGGACGGCCACTATAAGCATGGATAAAAACACGCAAATCATCGTTTTAGTCGTAAACATGCTTTCGTTGAGAAAATACCACGTCAAAATAGGAAAGGTCAAATATGACATGCTAAAGATTAAAAAGCGGGGGCCCCAAACCTGCCCCATCTCTTCGTAGGCAAACCTCACACCATACAGGAAACACAAACCGGTAGGAAGTCCATATAGTACAACCGCGAAGATCGGATGTTGTTTCCACCATTCCCATACAAATTGGCTATTGATCTGAAACCACGCCATCGTTTGACCCAGCGCAAACAAGGATAGGGCTAGCCAAAGTTTACTAGAAATTTGTAACAATTGTTTCCTCGCAGCTCTCTTTATCTTGTGTTGGTCTTCCGTACTTGTCGATCATTGTAATGTTAAATTTTTCGTATAGCTTATACACAGCGTTGTGGTGATTATATATCACAACCCATTTGCGATCGAGGTTCTTTAATTTGCTGTGCAATTGCCGGTGATTGACTCTAGTTTGTTCAAATCCCATATTTTTTCCCTGCTCCAATAAGTTATAGCTAAAGTTGCCCATCGGGAGCAATAGATAATCAGCTTCGTTATATTTCTCTACAGACTCAACAACCGTTGCGTTTGTTGTATAATTCAAATGAAAGTTTGCCGGCCGGAAGCTCTTTAAATAAGATAGTGAAACAGGATTGAGCTTGTCTCTATTAAAATCTCCGGAAGACAACAGGCCAGTTTCTGAACACCTATTTAGCGTGAAGAACATGGCCGATCTAACATACGGGTCTTTATATTGTGGCCAGTTTTCTTGCAAAATTTGAAAAGATTTTTCGTTTTGAAGCTTTTGAAACTGTTCCGAAACAACTATCTGATATAAGGTTTCGCAATCATTCGTTGCACAGGTCCAGAATTCATAGATCACATACCTATTTGTATGTGCATTAACAAACCGATCGTCTTCCGCAAGATTGAACTCAAGCTCGCCCGAAAAAAATACAAAGGAATTTATAACCGATCCCTTTGGAAGTATGCTTTTCAGATAAGACAAACACCCAGCATGATCGTGAACATGTTTGATCGGAGATCTCATTTTTTAGCCGGCGTCTGATTCCATTGACTCTTTGAACTTCTCAAGCTTTTCCTTCAGCGCGAACATATCTTCTGTCGAATGGTTCGACACAGGTACTCCAGCGGCCAAGGCACCCTCTGGTGACCAACCGGGGCTCTCCTCACTCTTCGGTGGTCTCGATTTATAATTTACATAGCCGCTTATTATGTTTGCCACATCGCTAAGCACTAAATCCACTTTGGCCATTCTTCGGCGCACATTATCTATTGACTCGCAATTCTTGAAAATTAGAACATCCTCTTGATCTATTTCATTGCATTCTTTAATCAGCTCTTGCACTTCGTGGAGCCCTTTTAATATTAGTCTCTGTACTTCAAAGTTAAGCTCATCAAGCTCAACCGAGTAAGAAATGTTTACTCTCTCTGACATTTTATCCTCTTAGTAGTTGTTTGCCTTTATTTAGAGTGCTCTCTATTGTTTCTGGTGAACCAACGACAACAATCTCTGTGCCCGACTGGCCTCGGTTAATTGTCAGTTTAGAAAACTGATGAGCGTTATCAAGACCAGTCGCGACCTTTCCTCTTTCATTCAATTCCTTCATTCTTTTTTCTTCGCGAATCATAATAACGTGCTCAGGATTCACAAATATTTCTCGTAACGAGTAGTGCTTGTTAGTTGTTACAGCGCCATTGTTACACACTTCTGTAAGTTTAACGAGCATATTCACCTGCCATGGGATATGTGTAGGCTTTGTTTATAGTCCACACGTTTCCATCCATAAAAACATCATAGCTTCTATCTTTCTCCTCACAAATCACGGCCGTCCGTGGCGTATCAGTTATCAAATATCGCTTTTCGCTATCTTTACGAAGCCAATGTAAGCGCGTATGCTGTGGGATCCATACTAAATCTCCTTTTTTCATATTTTCTGTCATATATTTACTCCGTTTGTATGATCCCATAGTTAGTGGTGATTAGAGTTCCGGCACAACTGGCTGCATTTTGCAAGGCCGTGCGAGTAACTTTAACGGGATCAATAATTCCACCTCTAAATAAATTAACTAGCTCTCCAGTTCTAAAATTCCAGCCATAATCTTTACGAGCATCCAAAACTTTGCTGATTATTATATCGGGAGACTCGTTGGCGTTAAGTGCCATCTGGCGCAGTGGCTCTCGGCATGCTTCACTGACAACGGATACTCCGTATGCCTGATCGGATTGATTGGATGTGATCGCAATCGAATTACCAGCGTGAAGTAGCGCAATGCCACCACCACAAACAATTCCCTCTTGTTGCGCCGAGCGCACTGCCTCTAAAGCGTCTTCAACCCGATGCTTTTTCTCCGTCATCTCGACCTCAGTTGCCCCTCCCACTCTAATCACTGCAACGCCAGAAGATAGGCGAACAATACGCTCTTGGATTCTTTTACAGTCTCTTAGTGTCTGGATGGCATCCGCGCCTTCGGTGTCCTTGATCAGCTGCTTGAGTGATTCAATTCTTTCTTCTATTGCTTCGTAGTCGCAACTTCCTCCAACAATTGTGGTATTATATTTGTTGCTCTCAATAGACTTAGCAGTGCCGAGATCCGTTAGTTGGACTTCCTGTAACTTCATTCCGCTTTCGCGAGTCACAAATGTGGCGCCGGATGATAGAGCAAGATCGTCAAGGATATTTCGACGCTCTTCTCCGTACATTGGAGCTTTGATTGCAGCAACTTTAAGTGTGCCGCGCATCGCATTCATGATCATTGCCGCTAACGCTTGGCCTTCGATGTCTTCAGCCACCACAACCAACGGTCGATTTTCGCGCGCGATCAACTCAAGTATGGGAAGTATTTGTTCAACCGCTGAAATCTTGTGATCCGTCACCAAAAATAACGGCTCGTCATAGTGCATTACACCACGACGCTCATCGGTTATGAACGCACCCGCGCAGAAGCCGGCACTGAAGCTAAATCCTTCCGAAATGTCCAAAGTTGTTTCGAGCGATCTAGACTCTTCAATTGTGATTGAGCCGTCTTGGCCAACTTTATCGACAGCAGTCGCGATTAGCTCTCCAATGGTTCGGTCATTGTTCGCAGAAATAGTGGCAATGTTTGTGATTTCTTTAACACTCTTAACTGGGCGCGACATTTCCTGCAAATTAGCTACCACTTCCCTAACAGCCAGATCGATGCCACGTTGTAACTCGATAGGGGAGACACCTGACGCGATAAAACGTTGTGATTCTCGTAGTATGGCTCTGGCGAGTACTGTGGAAGTAGTAGTGCCATCGCCCGCTGAGTTGTTTGTTTCAACAGCAGCTTGCCGTAAGATTTGAACTCCTGCATTTTCAAATGGATCCTCTAGTGCTACAAAGGCCGCCACCGTAACACCATCTTTTGTGATGAAGGGCTGCTTGTCTCTTTCTTTTAGCAGAACATTGCGGCCTCGCGGGCCAAGTGTGGAGGCTACGTTGTCTGCCAGTACGTTAGCTCCCTTTATAATTTTTTGTTGTAGAGTTTGATTGTCATCATAAGCTCTGCTCATTAGTCCCCCATGGTTATAATATATTGTAATCTCTTACGAGTATTTTGTCAAGCTATTTGTTGGATTTATTCTTCAGTAAAGGAGCCATAATCCACCTGGGAGCCTCCCATGGCCTGTGGGCGCTCGGGATCTTCGGCCGCCTCCTTCATGCCGCCGATTGATGCGTCAACTGTTCGTTTAAGCTCGGAAGCATTTTGTACGGCCTTGACGCCGGCGGCGTCTTTTCTCTTATAGTCGCGCTTATTACATTTCACCGGCTCTACGTCTTCAGCGCCCGTACCACAATCAGTCAAGAAAAATCTTCCAATATTTTCAGACAATTCGGCCATGGCGTTGAACATTTTCGTCATGTCCTCGCCAATGTTTTGAGCACCTGCTTTAAAAGATTTGGAAACAGTGTAGTCGTTGACGCTTAAAGTACCAATTGTATTGGCCCTTTTCGTATAATACACTGGACTAATGGTAAATTGTTCTCGGTTCTTGAATCCGGGTGGGCCGTACCTGACTGTTTCCATTGTAGTTTTGCCCTTCTTCACCACTTCTTCTTCTTTCGTCTGCGTGACGAGCTTCCAAAAATTGGCAGGATCTGTAGCAGCGAGCTTCATCCAGTAGGCTTGTTCCTCCTCATTTCCCCATATTAGTTCGCGCTCCTTATTATTGGCGCCTCCAATCGTCAACTCAAAATTTGATGCAACTTTAAAGCCACCGACGCCACCAGGAACCGTTTTAGAAATATTTGCCGACCAGCCTACATTCAGGTCAAGAGGTTCGCCCTCTACAGGAGGTGCGCCGGCGATTAACAGGCCCAGATCCGAGTCAAAGGCACCCGGATCTGGGATCCAGAGGCCTCTCAGAGGGTGATCTTTTCTCACTCTGGGAATCTTGGCTATTCTTACCCAAGTTGGCACGGCGGTGCCTCGCGCGATCTTTCCCGTCCTAAGCCATAAGTAATTACCGTCTGGCATGATCGGAGGGAACTGTATGCCAGTCCGTTCGTCTGGCATCGTCTCGGCGGGGCCCCTTCTTAGCCAAGTCAATTTCTCATTTTTAGCTGGGGTGAATTTCACGGGTACAAGTTCAATTTTCTCTTCCCAGGTCTCATGACCAACCCAATCAAAAAAGCTTTCATGTGTAATATCAAACTCATAAAAAGTTACTGCGCTAACCTTGCTACCTCTTTTTCCTTTTGACATGGACTTGATTGCGACAACATAGCGCATATTAGCCTCTGCGCCATAATTTGCAAAATGCATCGCAAGGTCGTTAAAGCTGCCCTCCACGGTTCCTTTCTGGCGCAGAACCTTGAGGCTGACCGGGGAGTTCTCTTGTCCTGCGATATTGACTCTGATGTCTGCGATGTCATGCTCTCCCGTGGGAATCTGGCGGGATTGCCATGTCGCACCGGAACCAAACAAAGAGGCCATGAGAGGCTCCCAAAGAAACCCGGCCACAGAGGGGTTAAACTCTCTAATCACAAATATAAACTGATCCAAAAACATAAGATAGGAAAGCGTTTGAGCAACCGGCAATCCTTCCATAGATTTTTCGGGGTTTGCAAAGAAGTCAGTTATAGCTTTTAATTTGAGAGCGATCTGACTTTGCGAACCATCGGATTCGGCTAGGCCTATCTTAGACATCCATTGCCTGAACAACGAAGAGTCCTCTGTGCTTGGCTTCTGTCCAACAGAAATTTCTGTAGGCACCAGCGGAGGCAGTCGAAGAGCACGACCGCGCCTTCTACTATCTTCTGTTAATAGTGATAACTTGCTTGGATCAAAGGAGTTCATCGCCTCTTGTATTATGCCGATCAAAAGATCTGGGGTTACAATCACCTCTTGCTTCTTTTTGTATTCTTCTTTTAGTATATTTTTTAAGTCAGACATTTGTTCCCTCACACAATAATATCAGCAATACCAAATTTAACTGCTTCCTCTGCTGATAAATAGACATTTACATTGCGATTAAGCATTTCTTTTATATCAGATTTCGTCATATTTGTTTCCGCTACCAAACATTTCGTGTACATTTTTTGTAGATCGGCAATTGCTTCAAGCTCATTTGTCAAGTCTTGAAGGTTCCCGTGATTACCTGCTGCTACTGAATGTATCATAATCCTGCAGTTCTTTGCAATTCTTCTTTTTCCTTTTGTGCCGGCCGCGAGCAGCAGCACACCGGCAGACATTACTTTGCCTAGGCCAAGTGTATGAATCTCGCTTTCCTGTCTCGTAAAGCGCATTACATCATATAGCGCAAACATATCATCAGCACTACCACCATAGGTCGAAAGGTAAAAATCAATGGGGCGCCTCTTCTCCATATCCTGCTCCATCTTGTTTATCTCATTTAAATAAAGCATCGCGTGAATAACTTCCGCAACCTTTTCTTCGTGAATATCACAAAACATCCCAATCGTTCTCAAGTCGGGCTCGGACCGACCCTCCAGGGTGCCGGCATCTACTAGTAAGATTTTTTGCTCTTCCTGCTCGGAAGATGTGATTTTGTCTAAGAGTTTTTTAATCATTTTTGTCCTGTTTTAAAAGCTGTAGCACAAATTGTTTGTTGTCGTCCAGATACTTCATTCCTGAACTCCAACTATCAAAGTCTATGATCGGATTATAAAACTTGGGATGCAGATCGAGCATCTCCTTTATTGCCTTATCTTTATATGAGGCGATCTCCACATTGAAAGAGTGCCTTACATCTTTAACGTCTTTGTCGCTTTGATTGTTTTCTTTCATTTGACGCAAGCGAGCGGTATGAGAATGATAAAAGTTTTCCATAGATTTGGCCAACACAGCTAGACTAATTAGTTGCGAAACACGTATTAGGCCAATGCTAATCCTAACTGAACGTAAGAAATAAAATGTTTTATGGGTTAAGTACCCGAACGTAAAAACCAATAAATATAGCCACCATGGCCCCATACTTCACCTCAAAAATTAACCACTGAGATCTCAGTGGTTAATAATATCATAAGTTTATGTCTCTGTCAAGTTATTTTGTTAGTCTCTTCATGATGCGCTCAGCTAGCTGATCGACCATCTGCTCTCTACGGCTCTCGGTCTGCAAACGACTGGCTACGCGCTTCGCGACCTCATTAACTACCTCTTCCATCTCAAATCGACCGCCGCGCACACCCATGGGGCCGCCGGGCTTTTCATATCCGTGGCCTCTACTTCGTCGCCTTCGGGAGCGCTCTAGCTCCTCTTCTTCTGCTGGGTCATAGGGAGTGCCGGGCTCCATCTCCGACTCGTACTCTTCTTCTTCAGGCTCTCCAAACCCAAGGGGCTCGTCGCCAAGGGGAGACTTGCGAAGGCTTCTAGGATCGCGACGGCCTTTCGAGCCGAAACCATAGTGAACTTCGTCAAGGTCTTCCTTCTCTTCTTTTTCGTATGGCTTGCCAAAGCCTTTCTCACCCTTACCCTTGGATTTTTTCTCTTCCTTTTCTGCTTGCTCGCGCTTCTTGCGCTTAGCTGCCATATCTTGGGCGCGGCGCTCCATCATAGGCTCTTCCTCTTCTTCGCCACCTTCTACGCCACCAAGCTCCATCTCCATCTCTTCTTCTTCGCCACCTTCTACGCCCATCTCTTCTTCTTCTTCGCCGGGCTCTTCGCTGACCTCGACCTCTTCGCCTGTAACTTCCGAAATGGCGCGCTCAAGGGCGCTCATAAAGTCATCCATGGAGACCATTTCTCCACCGCCTTCCTCTTCGGCGCCCAGATCCATCTCTTCTTCGCCGCCAAGATCTTCCTCTTCGTCGCCTCCGAGATCCATCTCTTCTTCTTCATCGCGCGCGCCGGGCATGCCGTATTCGCTAAGACGATCCCGACTGATGGGTCGCAAGTTAGCGAGCTTCATAAATTGGCGAATCTCGCCTTCTGTTAATAGTTTCTTACGAGCCATTGTAAAATCTCCTTGTTTCATGACACAAACTCAAAAATAAATAGTAATAACTTTTGGTAATGGCATCAAAAACGAAAACAACCTATCAAATTTAATGACTTAAGTTTTCTTAGGGCTTTAGTTTCGATTTGTTTTATCCTCGCAAAAGATAAATGTTCTCTTTCTGCAACCTCTCGGAGAGTCATGGGACCGTGCTCATAAACTGAAACTAGAGTACAATTATATTCCTCTGGAAAGTCTTGCCATAAGCGACACTCTTTCTCTACGCAGCTTTTCTTTTTGTTTATACATTTGCGAGAACATTCGCGTAATCCGTCAATCTTCATATTTCTGGACGCTCCTCTTCGATGAGATCAAATATGTTCTCTATTTCCCCATCATTCAATCCAAAATCTTTCATCATCTGCTTTCCTTCGTCTCTCAACTTCTTTGATTTTGCTCTCTTTTGTTTGCCTTGCGGCTTTATTTCATCAATATAGCTTTGTATTCGTTCATCGCCATCAAGGTATCCGGCAATTATTGCTCGGAAGAACTTTGATTGAGTCACCCCGTCGTGTCGTAACTTTAAAATAAGTTTAGCGTGCTGGTGGGTATTCTCTACGAACGCAACCTTCTTATCCAGGTGCGGATTGGCTACGTCACCAGACACTACCAGCTCCTCGTATTGATATGCGTGCGACTTTCTGAAAGACCTGATGTGGTCTGACAGACAAAGTGCGCGGAGGCGTGGAGCTGTGTTAAATTTCTGGCTCCGCTATATGAAAACCCAGAACGGATCCCCTTTTCTAGATCCTCAAGAATCATTTCTGCGGGCCCTCGATGGGGCACTCGACTAACAACGCCTTCAAAAGATGAATATTTTCCGCGCCACTCTATTTGTGCCTCCTTGGAGGCCATTCCTCGATAGGTTTTCCATCGATCGCCTTTGGCGTCCATATATATTTCTCCAGGAGCCTCGGTTGTTCCTGCGAGCAAGGAGCCAATCATTACAGCGTCTGCTCCTGCCGCAAGAGCCTTCACCATGTCGCCGGAATTTTTAATACCGCCATCGGCTACAATTTTAACGTCTCTATCGGTTTTAGCACACTCAATTATAGTTTGTAGGCCTGGGAGACCATGGCCTGTTTGCACGCGCGTGGAACAAATGGATCCTCCTCCAATGTTACAGCGAACACTATCGGCGCCCCAATCTGCGAGGTCGTTGATGCCCTCAAGCGTTGCAACGTTACCGGCCATTAGATGATAATCGTCACCAAATAGCTTTCTGAGTTTGTGCAGCGCCTCCTTCATCATAATGTGGTGTCCGTGAGCAACGTCAACGCACAAGAAATCGGCGCCGCAGTCTGCAAGTGCACTAGCGCGCTCAAGATAGTCGCCAGAGATGCCGATAGCAGCGCCAATAAGGCGAGGGGAGTTAACCTTGTTGATCTCGCTCGCCTGCTCTTGAATGGTATTGTACCGATGAATAATTGCGCTAGCGCCAACATTTCCCATCGCATTTCCCATTGCACCCTCGGAAATAGTATCCATTGGAGATGCAAAGATAGGCAATTGAAGTATAACGCCCTTTCCTAAATCAGTCGATATGTCAATCTCCGCGCGTGAACGAATGTCAGAATACTGTGGAACGAGTAACACATCATCGTAAGAATATGTTTTATTCATCTACTCATCCTATCTATAAAATTCTTGATATATTCAAAAGTATACCACGTTGTTTCGTCGGGCTCTTCGGGATCCGGAAGATTAAACATCTTTTTGTTTGCGCCCGTCTTAATCAAATAGATGCTCGGAGTTCCATTGACCGGGAGAAGTTTATCAAGCTCATCGTGATCATCAACATTAAATGCGAAAAAATAAATATCGTCATAATGGTTTGAAATTTGCTCATACTGATCTTTTAAAGCATGACAAAGGTGGCACTCGTTTGAATAAAACTTAACCACGCAGGTTGCTTCCTCCTCGATATCGCCCTTCACTAGGCGCTCCAAAGCGGGGCCTGATATTCTTTCAACTGACATTTTCTTTCTCCTTTTTGTATTGTTGAATAACTTTTTGTGCTGTGTTCCAACATTCGGGACAATATAGCCGAACGGTGTCCTCATCTCTTACGACAACGTTCCAAGTGCGGGCCATTTCCTTGCTCTTCTTATCAAACGGCTTCAAGCAAGCCAAGCACTCGTCAGGCAACTTATCGAACTGGAAAATTTTTTCGGCAAGTTTTTGCGAGTTTTCCTTCCCCACTTTCTTTTGCATCTCGCGGCGCTGCTTTCTATTCATGTTATCTCCTGCACGGTCTTATAAAGCCGAGAGAGAGATGCGGAGGCCATCCTAAAGGTGTTGCCGCGGTTCTTGCCAGTTCTGCACCTCGTCTCAAACCAGATCTTCCTATCTTTTAAGGCATTACAAAACCCCAGGAAGCTAAATCCTTCGCACACCACAAAACTTTTTATCTTGATACGATTATTTTCTCCATCCTTCTGGACGTTACATAAGATAAGGTTTTTTAGCTTAGCATTGTAAGCGTCACGAATGGTGTTTAGCGGTAACTCATTAGAGTGCTGCTCGCCATTATCCACGTGGGTGTATATGAGTTGAACACTATTCTCTGAGAGGAGCAGTTTCGTCTTCCATTTGTATTTTTTGGTATCAGAATCGCGATCGTAATAAAACTTCTGGTATGCCTCTGTTTTGCCGTCCTCTCTCACCTTTCCAAACCTCAGAAGGCTGTCGGGCTCTATATAACACCCACTTGTACATAAGCTAACTTGACCAGTTGAAACTTTCAATTCATAGCCATGATAATCGGGCTTTACACACCTGTCTCCGCGAATACCAGTTAGACGCTCTTGAATGATGTGGCCAATGTCAACATCTTTTAATGTATCATGGTAAGGATTGGGAATCCAGCGGCCCTGGTGATTTTTATTAAAAATCTCTAGGCTCTTGTAGACTTCGCTGCGATTCATCGATTCATTGTCCCAAATATCTGTTGAGAGCCGCTGCTAAACACGACGATAGCTGACGGAAAGGGTGCACTATTTACACTGTCTCCAAATTTTAGCCGGCCCTTGAGGAAATATACCTCTGAGGCCTTCATCACATAATTGTGCCAATACTTGGTATCAGTTCTCGCTGGGATTAGCATTACCACCTTAGAGGCTCCATCTTTAGCAGTATTATATCCCTTTTCAATCCACTTGTCAATGCCTCTTCCATATGGAGGGTTAACGAATGTGGTGTGGCCTGTCCAGTCCTTAGATAAACCGTCTTCTGCTTCCGTATAAAAATTAGGGCACTTTGTGTTATGTGGTGTTGCGCACGGATCCAAATCAAATGGTCCGAAGCGCCAGTTAAGTTTATCAAAGAACTCTTGAGGGGTTGCCCACTCGCCGGTTTTTGAACTAAACATTGTCTTCTGTGTGTTTTTATCCATTTTGTAGTTTCTCCTTTTTTCTTTGTTCAACAAATTTAATAAACTCATCACGCTTCATTACATGAAGCCTCTTTGCGGCTACACAAAAAGTTTCTGGATGCTTGTTCAGCTTGTCGGCAGTTCTTTTATAAAACTTTACCAATTGGGCGCCACGCGGACGTTCCCAATGGATCCCAGAACATACCAAAACATAGTCATCGCACTCAATTGTCTCAGCCGCATTATGAAGTTCTGTGCATCCTTTCTGGTCTGCGGTACCGGGCACTTCCTGATACTTGAACTCCGCGCAGATACCGAGGCTAGCCAAATCACAATCTACCTCAGAAAGACGTGTTGTTGACCAATTAGATTCATACCGTCGTGGCTTTGGTGCGAGCTTCATCGAACGTAGTTGCTCGTTGATGCTCATCTCGTTCATCGAGCCAGTATGATTTGCCATGGCTCCTTGTGTATAAATATCACATGCACTAACGCTGGTAAAATTTTCTGTTTGATTAAGCATCTGTGCTTCCTAGGGCTCCTGTGCCTCTGTTGCTAATTGTTTTAGGATAATCGTATAGCGTGCCGTCTGTGTTTTCTTGCGGCTGGAAGTGTACAACCGGCATCATTACCAGTTGCGCGATCTTGTCGCCGTCTTGAATGACGCGACTGTCGCGTCCAATGTTATGGACATTGATGAATACTTCTCCATCGTAGCCCGAATCAATCACACAAGCGCCAACCACCAAGTTTAACTTAGCTGCCACGCTTGAACGATTCTTTACCTCCAGCATATAGCCATGAGGCACACCAAAGCGCAAGCCAGTCGGCACTAGCATACTGGTGTTGGGATGAACCGCAATAATCTCTTGCGGCTCTGTCGCAGAGTAGAACACATCTAGCCCAGCGTCCGATGGATTCGCGCGCTGCGGGCTATGTGCGCTGTCTCGCGTCTTGGTATACTCAATGATCACTCTTCTTCTCCTGAAAACATATTAAAGTTTTCAACAACCTCATCAATGTTTACCTTGCCCTTGTAGAGTCGATATGCCTTGACAGCAGCACGGATCTCGTCAGTATTGAGCCAGCCATTCTCTCGGAATTCGGAACGAAGCTCTCGCTTCTGCTCCTTATAGGGCTCGATGCATTCTTCAATTGCCGCCAACGAACGAATATATTCCTTGACGTAACGCTTTCTCTCTTCATTAGTTGAAGCCATTTTATCCCTCCTTGGATACTTTATTATTGTAGCAAATTGTGTTGTGTCTGTCAATGATTATTTAAAATCAAATTCAACTTTTACGCCAATCTTCATCTCGGGAATCTTGAGCTTATTCGCTAGCTTGTGGCGGCGGCATTCTTTGGCGTCTAGAAACCAATCCGCATGTCCCTTCTCGTGAACAATGTCCAGAAAATAGTTCTCTTCATGTCCACAGTTCGCAGCCATCATCTTATAGACCTTCTGGTTTAGCCTATCAACTTCTTTGGCGTCAGCTTTAATTTCCTCAACTTTGCCCCAGCCCATTGAACTAACATCGTGAATCATAACAGTGGCGTCTGGATCCATATAGCGTCGGCCTTCGACACCAAAGCTAAACAAGATAGCACCGCACGACATGGCTTTTCCTTGAACAATCGTAGCAACGGGGACGCGAGAGTGCTGAATATCAGAAATCATAGACATTAGACTGTATACCTGACCTCCGTAGCTATCAATTATAACCGGTACGACGGGCTGGCCTGTGTTCTGGGCTTTCATTATCTCTTTTGAGAATTCTTTTGCTGCGCTCTCATCAAACTTATTGACTCGAATAACTACGGGAAGATTCTCGCTTCTGAATTTTACCTCCTTTAAAAGAGGGCTTGGTGTATATATAATGTTCATGTTTTATCCTAGTAGTCTGAATGTTTTGCCGATGGCATAAGTTGAAAAGCCCCAGTTCTCGTCATACTTCAAACGAGCCATGTATGGGCGGTTCAAATGAATGCGATCCTTCTCGGGCTTGACGCCCCAGCACCGGATGCGGGTGAGTTCGTTGTTGCTGTCGATAACCTCAACAATCCAATAGTTCTTCCCGTTCTTTGTCTTTCTGGGGACGATTTTGCGCGGGATAAACCAGCAGACCTGTAGCGCGGGATCGAACTCGGAAATCGGCGGGATGAACTTCTCTTGAAGCCTTTGAACGGTTGCTGGCGGGATCACTAGATTGATCGGGAATACTCCAGTCAAATCAGTTTTAAACTGGATAATCTCCTCTTCGGTGAAGTCCCCTTCGGGTCGGTAAAGCTCCAAATTCTCAGAAAATCTCTTGGGATTTTTTGGGCGATCTACGATACACGCAGACCAGAAGTGCTTTCTGCCAGTAAAGCGATCATCGATGATATCATCGAGGGCGCCCCCTCGACACAAGGCGTCTAGGGACTTCTTGTTTAACTTAGAGTATGTAATGCCCTCGTTGAACAAAAGCTCTTCGGCGTTGTTGAGCGGTCGGTTAGCAAGGATCTGATCGATCGCTGCCATGCCCAGTCCCTTAATAGATGTAAGCGGCTGAATCATTGTCTTACCATCCTCGCTGATCTCCCAGACCGTGCCCGACTTGTTGATGTGAAGCGGCGCAATCTTAAAGCCATACTTCTTGGCGATGTTGATTGCCTTCTCCTTTCTAGTCTCGGGCTCCTTGTCAAGGAACGCCGCCATCCACTCCGCAGGGTAGTAATTGAACAACCACGCACACTGGAATGAGATGATGGAATAGCTGACCGCATGCGACTTGTTAAAGCCATACCCTGAGAAAAACTCAAACTTGTCCCACAGGTCTTGGGCAGCGTCACGGGCTATACCCTTGTCAACGCATCCTGTGATGAACTTTTTGTGGAGCTTGCCTTTCACGCTGTTCTTTCCGGTTCCCTTCTTCGTCAACACCTTGCGTAGCATATTGCCTTCGTCAAGAGTTAGGCCACCGAGCTTATGGCCCAACAGCGCGATTTGCTCCTGAAAGATTAGGAAGCCGAATGTCTCTTGTGTAATCTCGCAGGCTTCGTCTGAAAGGTATGCGATCTGATGTGGGTGCTCCTTGGCTTCCACATAGTCTGCGTCAACACCAGCCGACAACGGACCAGGGCGGAAGATAGAAGTCACAGCAGAAACATCAATAATGTTTCGTGGCTTGACCTTCGTACAGAACCCTTGTGCTCCTTGCTCTGTGAACTGAAAGACTCCAGCCCACTTGCCTTTGTGAAAGATGTTCTCGTATACCTCTTGGTTGTCAAGATCGATCCTGTCAGGGTGTAGGTTTTCATCGTAATACTCTCGCACCTGTGCGAAAGTTGGATTCTCAACGCCATGATGCCGGCGGAGGATGTGCTCGATGGCGCCTTCCATCATCTTTAACGTAGACAGGCCCAGCAAATCAAACTTAATGAAGCCCATCGGCTCAAGGTGCCTGACGTTCTGACCTTCTGCCCACGGTGCTTGTCGCACACCACCAGAGTTAATCAATGGCATGCTCTGGTCTAGATTCTCTGCGATGACCACGCCGCCGGCGTGGCGCGAGCATGAGCGGACCTGTCCCACAAGCCCCTCAACGTGCGCCTTGACTGCTGGATACTTGTTCAGGTATGCACGCAGTGACGGCGAGAACTCCATTGTCTCTTCCCACGTGGGCGCATAGATGCCAGCCTTGATACCGTGCTTCTTCTTAGCCTCGGGCGTTGCCTCTCGGATCATCACAGATGTGACCGTGTTTGCCTCCGTGAATGGCACGTCATAGAACTTTGAGATGTCCTTGATAAGCGAGCGCAGCTGGAGGGTGTTCCAGTTAGAGATTGGAGCAACGCAGTCGGCGCCCCACATCTCTACAAGCTTCTCCTTCAGTGCCATGCTATCAGATATATCATAGTCAATATCAGGGTAGTCTGTAGCATCGGAGCGCAAGAACCGGGAGAACAGTAGTCCGTGCCTGATCGGATCGACCTGTGTAATGCCCAGCGCATAAGCCACCAACGAACCTGCGGCAGAACCACGACCGGGGCCGGCCAGCATCATTGTGGATGCTACGTCAGCGATAGACTTCATCGTCAAGAAATACTTGGAGAAGCCTCGGTCATCAATAACGTCAAGCTCGTGCTTAAGTCTTTGAATGTACTCTGGATTACCTTGGAACCCTCGCTCTTTCAATCCCTCAAGGGAATATTGGACTAGCGCCTGTGTCGCAGTAAATCCAGCCGGGACCACGAAACTTGGGAGGCGCACCGTGTTGTCTGGGAAGAACTTTTCGATGCGATCAAACGCAATGCGGTGGGACTCTTCGATGCTCTCTCGTACCAAGTCATCGTCGTACTCAAAGCCGCCCTCAGAGGCGTACTTCTTGTAGCTGTCCCACATCTGATCGCCGTTCTTCGGGTATAGCTCATAGCCAACCTCTTCCACTCCCTCGGGCAGTTCCGATTCCATATACTCAGGCAGGCCGCCCTTGCCAAGCCAACCTAGACGAGTGTAAAGCTCTCGATCTCGCCAAGCTTCTGGGTCTGGGTAGTGGCTATCGGCTGTGCTCAAAAGTTTAATGTCATGCTTCTGTGCGGTCTGGATGATGTATTGGTTGAGCTTGTGCTGGTCCTCCACGTTGTTCCATTGAATCTCGGCGTACCAGCGATCACCAAAGATGTCTACCATCTTCTCGGTTGTCTCGCTCATCGCGCTCAGCACAGCCTCATCGCCTTCCTCTCGGTTCTCCCAATAGTTCCCGGCATATACGCCACCCAGACAAGCAGACGCAGCGATGATGCCCTCATTGTATTTCTTTAAGAGCGTGTAATCAATGCGAGGATACCTGTAAAAGTTTTCTGGCTGGTAAGACTCGGATACCAATTTAAAGAGGTTGTTGAGCCCTGTCTGGTTCTGGGCCAGCAAAACGAGATGTCGGCGACGGCGCAGGATGTCTTGCGTCTTCTTGCTGCTGCCGGCGTCTTCAACGGTAGCGCCTGATTGATCGGTCTTCTTGATTGATCGTGCTCGCTTCTTGTCTTCCATTGCTGTCTCGTATTCCTCTCGCCACTCTTCAATAGACGGGATGAAATACGCCTCACACCCATAGATAGGCTTGAAATCCTTGCCTTCTTCCTGCATCTTCTTGGCGTGCAGAACCTGATACGCTAGCCCGTTCATGTTTCCATGATCGGTGAGCGCCAGTGCCTCTCCTCCGTTGTCATAGCAAAAATCCATGTGCGCCTGGGGATATCCCAGCGCGTCAAAAATAGAACCTGCTACACTATGGGCATGAAGGCCCACAAACTTGATCTTCGATGTCTTTCGACTCATTCTTCCTCCTTGAAATTTTAACCCAAATTGCCCACATAATAGGCACAGCAATAGGGTGAACGCACAACAACCAACTTATTGGGGCGCCCGTAAGGAACCAGGGGTTGACATTGTTGCCTAGCCATATAAATAGCAATGGAAACATGATGTCTTCAATGATTTCCCAGATAATAAATATGACAAGGAACGCCACTCCGTGTTCCCTCAATAGTTTTTTAAAATGAGACCACCTAAAATGGTGTAGCTTGTGCGCGAGCCTATGCCACAGACTTTTAAGTATCTTCATTCCCTTCCTCGACCCTATATGGTATTATAGCGTGTTTGTGGGCGACTGTCAATGGGTGTTTTGGTTTATCTATAAGATTTTTTGAGCCGAGATAGGCACAGTAATTATCCCATTTAGATATATCGTAATACCAATCAACGCTTTTTAGGTTTCTGCTTGTCTCGGATACTTTCTTGAAGATCTTCTTCAGTGGGAAGTGTCGGGCTGACCATCGCTCGTCGTATGGCAGTTTCTGCGTCGGGAAAGTTTGGCCGGGTGAACGGGGTAAATATTCCCGAGAGGTTGTTTGGTTTATGTGATTTCGGCATGCTTTAAAATCGTCTCCATTAAATGTAAATGCTATGGGTAGGTCATCTTTAACTGTCTTACCATCGTAAGAAACAAAGAAGTTGGCGTCCTTCGATGCTATTTCTATACGATGAGAACGCAGCGACGGCAGATCGTAGACTGATAATGGGAAAGAAACGTAATACTTTTCTGGTAATACCCATTTTGATATTTTTGCTGCTACTAACCACGCACTGTATGCTCCGTAAAGAATAGACCACCCGTAGGAATCTCGCTTGTCGCGATCGTTAGGGTGGATAGGGACGTAGTAAATAGGTATTTCTTTGCGGTTTTCCGATGGAAACATTGTTTTTGTCTCATAATAAACCGGATCGTAAATCCATTCACCAATTGTATCTCGGATAATAGGCGCAAGATCATTGTTGGCAACAATCCAAATCGTCTGGCATCCAACCATAGCGCACTCGTAAACTGACTTCTGAATAGCAGAAAAGCCTGCATCCACAGGCATCATAACCTCTGGTATTCGTTGATCAAAATCAGTTTCGATGCCGGCAACAGGAATGATGCCAGCCATGTGGATGTGCTGTGGCATTTACAGATACTTTAAAAATCTATCGTAGGCGGCACAAGACGCTTCAAGATCCGCAAGAAGAGATCGCTCCGATACTTTCGGAAGCGATACCCGATCGTCTTTTGATGTAATCTCCACAGGATCTCTGCGCTTTGTTCGTCTGATAGGTGTCGTTCGAAATTTATAATGTTTGGGGTTTCCGTTGGTTGAGTAGCCATTTTGTCTTCCTTTCATTCCTCTCTTCTCCATCTCGGAGATCATTTTGAAGCGCGCCATCGTCTCACCATAATCAAACTCAGATAATTGCTCTTGAGTGAGCATCGATACAACGCACGCATCCTTAACCGGAGTGTTACCGCACATACGATCAGATGAATAGAACCAGATTTCCTTGACGAAATCATCGCCCACCCATATGTGATCGATTTCGTGCTTGCCCCCGCTGTTGAATGCAATCCAATCATAACACGTGTAGCTTGGATTGGCAAGCTCTTTCTCTCTCACCAGCCCAGAAATATTGTCATCGCCAAAATAAAAGCAATTACTAAAGTTTAACGCACCTATCCTGGAGTATTCGTTGGAGCAGATCAAATGCTCTCCATCAAATCTCATAGACACGCAAAGATTTGCGAGCGGAACTTTACCATCGAGATTAAGGAGAAAAAGCAATCTCTCCCAAAGAAGTTCAGCTCGGAGACCCACAACTTTAACATCATTTGTTCTAGTAAGTTCTAGCTCACCTGCGCTAGTAAGTTTAACGCACTCTAAGTCTGTATTCGACTTAAGGAAGTCGAATCGAAAAGGGCGGTGAGGTTCTGAAAAAAAGATGGGTAGATTATTGTTGAAGGCGAACAATGCCGCCCTTAAATCACTACCAACAACTATATCTTGATACTCAAGTATCAATCGTCCTTCACTTCTTCAAGGAGTTTAAGGATATCTAAGCCGGCACAATCGATCTTGCCCTTGCTCACGTGATAGTGACTGATAAACCCAGAGAAGTTACCATACTTTACGCCCTGCTCATACTTGGTGGATGTGGTTCCAAACTGGTTCTTGGGGGCATCATAGGGGATCTCGGCTGCTTTGTGAATTGCCTTCCAAAGCGCCTTGAGAGCTTCGATCTGAACAGGATAGAAATCTGTATGCTCTCTTAGCTTGTTTCCATGGACCCAGGCATCATCAACTAGGGGGCGCAAGCCGAAGCCATTCCTTTCATACCATGCCTGATACTTGGTGTAATATGCGTTTGAGATCTCAACACCAACTGACGCACGGTTGACTCGCTCGGAGCCCGCATGCCATGCGCCATGCTGTATATCAAGAGTCTGATAAATCGTGCCGTCATTATCGATCAAAAAGTGAACCGATGCCCCTCTCTTGTCTAATACACGCTGACAAGATCGCGATGACAAACACACATCCCAATGATTAACAAACAATCTAATGTTGCGCTTTGGGCGCCCAGAATAGCTATAATAATTACCAGAGGGTGTTTCTAGTCCCCCTTGCTCTGACCACAAGACAACCTTGTCCCACTCAATGGGGGTAAAATTTCCTTGATAAACAATGTAATTAGAATAATGGCAACTCGCGGGCTTGTGATCATCGATATCAGCTTGGCGCTCAGTCCATAATCGCCGGAAGGTGGCCGGCCCACAAAGACCATCAGCGGCCAGACCATTTTCCTTTTGCCATTTCTTAACAGCCCTAACAAGCTTGTCATCAAAATACTTCTCACCAAACCAAGTCGGATCCCAGCCAAGCTTTGCAGCAGATGATTCATTATAAAAGTTTTTGTCTATTGCCATTGTGATCGTTCCTATTGTTTAATAATTCCCACAATATAATTATCTAGAATAATATTTATTTTCTCATTATTTACAGTAATTTCTTCGATCATAGATTTGTCGACAATTACAGACGCACCGTATGCTATCTGATCTTTGAACCGAACATCCGAAGCATAACTCATCACTTCTGCTATGCCGTATCGTTCCTCTGTCGGCTTAAAATCATCCGGCAGAACAATACCGCTATGCGTTTGTGGTATAACCTCTGGAAGTCCTATTTGAATATAGCGATTTACTGGCTTAAACATTTCCTACCTCTTGTTCTAAAATCTTTTGTTGTTTTTTATAGAGAGTCTCACTCAGAAATACTTCTTCGCGGCTCTTGCATTTTTTACAATACATACTCACGTTCACATGACCTCCCACCATCGCGCGGATATTGCCTGTGGGAGCCCAATAGCATTCACCTCCATCTTTTCGACAGCGACGTTGGAGAGTCTTATTCTCCATTAAATGATTAAAATTCACTTCTCACCTCAAATTGTACAACTATCATTTGTGCAGAACTTAGTTCCGCTTCCGCCCTCACTGCTATCAAATCGCTGGATAGGCTTTATACCTTTAATTAGTTTCTCGTAGGTCTCTTTCGCGATGGGCTCGTAGGGAGCCTGCACATAGCCCGTCTCCTCATACTTGAGGAAAGACACGGCTTTTAATCTCGTCTCATACATCTCTAAAGCATCCTTGAGTTGGCTAGCCTCTTCTGGTTTGAACGTCACCGTAATTGACACCGAGTTATCGGCCCAGTAGTGCTGGTATTGTGCTGCCATTTCCAATTGTTCCCACATCGAGACCGATCTCTTTCCTTTTTGGAAATAAGGCTCATGGACAGGAAACTCAACGCAAACAGTGTTGGGGGAATATTTATCATCTTCCATATTATAACCTGCTTCAGATAAAGTTTTAAGCAAATCTGAATCTTTTGAAAACCTTATCCGTCTAATATAGTACTCATCTTCTGGGAAGTGTATGCCCGGTGTCGAGCCATTAAGTAAAGATACAGTTCCGCTGGGCTTAATGCTCGTCATGCGAATAGACTTGGGAATGCACAGCCAGTTGGAGTATTCTTGATCTAACTCTTGTACGTGTTCATATGCCTTATCGCACCAATTAAGCATCTCGCGCTTGCCGTGCTTATTGAACGCCTGCACGACTCCCGACTGAGACAATCCAATGCGTCGGTTCTTGAGCATCTTGGCGTTAGTCTCTGGCCAGTGTGTGTTAGAGAGCGTGATGGTCTTGCCATATAGATACGCAATCTTTAGCGTTCTTACATAATCTTCATAGTCATCGTGCTTTGCTGGAAATGTCTCCACAAGGCAGCACAACTCGGCATCTTCAAGCTGTTGCTCAACGCAAGGATTAAAGCCGGCCACGTTAATATCGTCGTAACGGGGGCCATCTTTAAAGCGACCACGTGTGCGAGCGTTGTCAAGCCAAATGTATCCTGGCTCTCCATTCTTCTGTGACTGTTCTGCGTGCCACGTATAATCCATTCCCACCACAGCGTTAAAGGAGTTGTTCGATCCCCATCGGTGGTGGTAAAGCTTCTCTTGATCGTTCTTCATCTCAAGATACTGGCGATCATTGTAGGCTCCCATTGCTAGCGCAGCAGAACGACGAACATTGCCGGCTACCACGCAGCGACCAATCAAGTTTTCCGTATCTACGATATCCACGGACGTGATGGGCTCGCCAACTTTAGCTGTGTATAGCTCTATCAGATTTTCATGAAGTTCTTTAAGCGGACCATGACCGCTTGATGTTCCGCCAAAACCTCGAATGGGGGCGCCCGCGGGACGGATAGCCGAATAGTCAAACTTAGGGACGCGAGAACCAAAAAAGAACCCATCAAGGAGAGTGTGAACTGAATCTACCCAGCCCTCGCGGGAGTCATCAATGACCAGCGTATCGTTGGTAAACTGTGGCTCTTTGATGGTAACCGAATTGTCTCCCTCAGTATCAAATCCAACTCCGATACCAACCATCAAGGCATCCATCATCCACGCGAAAAGATAGCCCCCCTTAGTGGCAAGATCACGAGTGGACCGGAAAGCACAGTTGAATAGGCCGGCAGCAGTGCGCTCCTCTACAAACTTGGTTCCCATCATCCACAGCCCTCTACCGGGGGGCGTCCACTTTAGATTAAACAAGCGATCATAAGCTTCTTTGGCGGTACGCTGTGCCTTGTTATCGTTCCATTCCAAGCCAAGCATGAATACATGCTGCTTTTGCATATTGAACATCCCTTCGATAACTCGCCGGCAAGTTTGCCACCACTCTTCAGAGCCCGTAGCTTCTGGATCGAATTCATTCAGGCGCCGAGCGTAGGTTCTCTTAAAGGTTACGTACCCTAAAGGACCCCACGGCACCTCTTGTTGTTTGTAAGGTTCGATGAATGTGTCTGATAATCTAAATCTGCGGATGTTCTCCAAGGTTCTCATTTGCGTTTTCCTCTTAGTTTTGTATATTTATCTGCTAGCAATTTCTTTTGCGCTGCGGGAGCCAAAGCCACAGGCGCAGTAACTACCTGGGTCTGTCCTTGAGCGTTAACAGCTGGGGGCTTAGGTAGGATCTTAATCTTGACGTTTGAAGTGTCCATAAATATCGGATATATCATTCCATCGGGCCCGTTTCTATTCTTGGCAATAAAGATCTTGCCTTGGTTATTTTGTTTGTCCTCGATTGTGCGAGAGACCGAGAAGATAAAGTCAGCCACGAAGCACTTGTTGAATGCCTCGGAGATTTGCTCCATCGTGATTACTTCTGCGCTCAATCCTGAACGATTTGTCTGCGATGCTGTCCAAATAGGACACTGAAACTCCGTTGAAAGGGCGCGCAGCTCTTCATAAATAGACTCCAGTTCGTTTCGTTTCTCTTTTCTCACCAGCACAGGCTTGAGGAGATCAGCATAGTCTACAATAATCAATCCTGGCTTAATGCCGCGCTTAACAAGGCGAGACAGGTGTGCGCGGAGTGTATTAGTAGATGCTGATTTCGTAGGATATTCCTTGATAATCAGATTGCCATCAAAGTCCTTGATCTCTTCATAGATTTCCTGCTTGAAATTCTTGATGTCTGATAGGGGATATCCAGTAATACAGCTGTCGTAACGATTTGCGATCACTGTGTCCTGTAGTTCTAGAGTATACTGAACTACAGTCTTGCCCTCTCGCAGTGCAGCTGCTCCTAGGTGCACCAGCACCATACTCTTACCTGCGCCAGTCGGAGCGATTACAACGCCCAACTCGCTCTTACCTAAGCCACCGCCAACGATCGCATCGATGTCTTTCCAGCCGGTTGTGATCGGATTTCTGTGCTTTGGCATGAACCGCTCTTCGAAATCTGCCATATAATCATAACCAAAATTATTTTCAGATCCAAGTTTAAGGGCTTCGTTGATAACGGTTGAGATCTCGTCAAAAGAACAAGTTTGAAGTAATCCAACCGACTTCATCATTGCCTCTTTAAGGTTCTGTTTGCGACAAAAGTCTAAGGAAGTTTCCTTAATATAATCGTTCTCTTCTATTTCTCGGGTATGAATACGAGCAAAATAATCACGCACTTGCTTCTGTGTTACTTCGTCCTCGCTCTCAAGCTCAGTACGCACCATGGCGATCATCGCCTCCACCGATGGGTGTGTGTTGTACTTTGCCCGGTATACTATGATCTTACGCAAAAAAACCTGAAGGTATTCAAGCTCTAAAAAATTAATGTCCAGCACCTCTGTGATTTGATCCGCGAACGGTCTATCCTCAAAGATTAACTGAACAAGTCCCTCTTGGAAGGTTTTCCCATACCTCCCGAAGTTTGCTTTTTCTGCGATCATTAATGCCCTCTGTCTTATAATTATAGCCGATCCTCCCTGAATGTCAAGGTAAGATCAAATTTTATTCGCTTGCGCCGTCAACGCATTCGTAGTTGATCTTGTTTAACTGTGACTTAAGATCTTCCCAATTTAACTCACCAAATC